>Ga0209262_10000223_pt1 | contig 30666 bp, 21 predicted proteins | sample Lowcelwee11metaG_FD_187171 | JGI IMG/M metagenome (GOLD analysis project Ga0209262, IMG submission 187171) | Freshwater pond sediment microbial communities from the University of Edinburgh, under environmental carbon perturbations - Low... | ecosystem: Environmental > Aquatic > Freshwater >... | reverse complement strand
AAACCTGTCATCGACAACCGAGACACCCGGGAGGCGCTTCACCACTTCGGAAGCATCTTTGTCCTGGGTGCGGCTTATAAGCTGTGCAGATACTCCTGTTACAACCACCGGACTGTTTTTAATGCTGTTCATGACAGAAACCTCGCTGTCATTTCTTTTTGTGGCCACGACAACAACATCGTTAAGCTCAACTGATGAGTCTGTCATCTGTGCAGTCACTTCAGCCGTGGCATCTGATTTAACCTCAACACCTTCCATCCTAAGGGTCTGGTATGATATGAAAGTAAAAACGAGATTGTATGTTCCGGGGTCAACGCCTGATATCGTGAACTTACCGTCTGCATCCGTTGCAGCACCCCTTAGTGTACCTTCGATGACGACATTCACTCCGGGCATTGTTATCCCTGTTGCCAGTTCCTTGACTACACCGGTTACTATTCCTCCGGTTGTCTGTGAGTAGATAATGTGTGAATTAATAAGTAAAATGATTATTACCGTTTTAAAGAATCTGTTTTTCATTTCGATGATTTGACTGTTATACCGGCACAAAAATCCGGTTCGATTGTTACAGGGCGGTAAAAAACATGTTACAAATGGAATACAGTTATGTTACAGAGATGTGACGCTGTAACAAAAATGTAACGACGCGCAATTTGCGCGTCGTTACATACTACAAATCAGTTATTTAGGAATCCGGTTATTTCAGCAGCTGATCTGCCCTGGCTTTTGCCTCTGCAAGGATATTTTCAGCCTGCTTGTCGGCTTCGGCAGTGAGCTGTGTGGCTCTTTTGTCAGCCTCCTTGCGGAGGGCATCGGCCCCTTTTCTGGCAGCCAGCACGGCTATTGATCCCTTCGGTTCAGCCTCTTTTATCAGTCTCTGTGCCTGTACCTCAGCCTCGTCACGTATCTTCGCGGCGGCGACAGCAGCTTCATCACGAACAGCCTTTGCCTGTTTCTCCGCCTCTGTCATCAGCTTGTCAGCCTGCTCACGGGCAGTCTCGGTTACCTGCTGTGTTACCTCCTCTTTGACTGCGGCTGTAACTGTCCCCGATGAGGCACTCGCCCCCTCGCCACCGGTAAAGACTGGTGTTATAACAGGCTTTTTGACTGTCCCTCCTATCTTAAGATTTATCTTTATGATCTCAGGCGGAGCAAAGGCGAATCCAAGCGTTGCGGCCTGAGCAGCCATGGTTCCCATTAGTGCTTCGGCGGCACCTCCGAGCTCTGATCTCGGAATCTCTGTCCTGACGAGATAATTAAGCGTCTGGTCAAGCCCCTGGTCACCTCCTATATTCAACTTAATGTTGCCAATCCTGGTATCAAACGGTTTCACGAATAGCCTCCCTTCATTCAGTGTGAATGAAGCCCTCAGGTCTTTTATGGTGTTCGAATATGCTTCGTTGAGCCTGAGAACAGATTTAACCTGGTTAAAGGTGTTTGACTCGAGTATCTGTACTGTCTCCGACCTCACATCCCCTATACCTGAAATGGAGCTTATTACCGGCATCATATCGCTTCCCAGGAGGCTCTCATACTTCATCCCTACAGAGACACTTCCGCCCAATCCGCCTGCAATGGGGGCCAGCTGACGGACAGTATTAAACGTATTGAATGCCTCCTTTATACCGACAGAGGTAATTTTGAGGTCAGCCCTGACAGAAGGCTTGAGTGTATCGCGCGTATCATAATCGGCATTCATCACAATTGTGCCCCCCAGCGCTTTCATTCCCGTCTCCCTTATTGTGACGACTCCGTCGCGCATGATAATATTCCCTTTCACATCGCTGGCGGTCAGCCGGTCGTAGACCAGCCTGCTGATGAAGGCATTGAATTTGAAATCGATATTTTTCGGGATCTGTATCACGGCAAGTGACGTGGTGTCATCAACAGTGGCAGTGTCTGAAGGGAGCCTGTCCATGATCTCATTAAGATCGACCGAAGCCGACGTCAGGTCAAGACTCCCTATGAGGGTGCCGTCAGAGAAGAGGTACGGGATATAGTTGGCCAGCCGGCCTCTGAGAGTAAAATCGCTCCTCTCCCCCACCCGCATCTTAAGCTCACGAAGCTCGGCAAATGCCGGGCTAAAGGCAAAGGCAGCACTGCTGATCCTTACCTCGGGCAGGTCAGCCGTCTCGAGAGCCATGTCAGAGATTGTCAAAGCCCCTTCGGCCTTGAACTGATCATATTTTTCGTTCTCTATCATCGACATGCGGCCGGCAAGGCCAAGTGAGACATCTATTATGCCGTTAAGAGTGATACTGTCGAGGGGGACGGCCTGCCGAATCTTTGACAGGTCTATCTTGCCATTTGCAGTGACTGCTATTGCCGGATCACTTACCGGGGAAGAGATATTGGCTGTCATGTCGAACGGGTTGCCGGCCAGCTCAAAGTGAAAGCGGTCAACTGTCACTGTCGTGTTGTCAGGCACTGTGCCGTCAGCCTTCACCCCTGCTCTGATGTTTATGGCACTGATCTTCTCTGGCAGGTCGGGATAACTTATAGTGCCATCGGTCACAGAGAGGTTTACCGTCATGTCAGGCAGTGTGCTGTCAGCCGCACTGTAAACCCCTTTTACCGTGCCGTCGAGGGAGAATGTTCCTGATGCCTTCAGTTCCTCATAGCCCTGCATATAAAAGGCAGGCACCAGAGAGAGCAGCGACTTGAATGATGTGCCCGGGGTTTCAAATACCAGGTCAGTGAAGATGTCATCACCCGGCATTGCCACCCTGCCAGACCATCTCAGTTCAATATCGTTCAACTTAAATGAGTTATCCTTTAGTTCAAAAGTCATTGAATCAAGCATTGCATCAACGTCTGCATGAAGGCTGACCTTTCCGTCTGACAGGTATTTCATGTTATCCATCGTCAAACTGACGCGGTCCGATGTCAGGTCCATTACAAGGTCGGTGCGTGATGCGCTCATGTTTCCGGAGAGAAGAAATCCCAGTCCTTCTGCCGATGCTGACATATCTGATTGCAGGTCACTGTATGACACCTTTCCGTCGGTAATCATAAATTTTCTCAGAACCATCTTCACTGCTGACGGCTCCTCTTCAGCCTCAGCCGTCGCCGCTACTTCAGTCTCCTTCATTATGTCCCAGTTTGCCGATCCGTTCTCCAGGACAAGGGCGTTGATGCCTGGTCTGTCAATGACTATTGATTTCACCTCATACCCGTTGCCGGAGAATATGCTCATAAGGTTAAAGACCAGGTTGAATGAGTTCACGGTAGCCAGGGTATCTCCTTCGAAATCTCCGGTTCCGGTGACTGATAGTCCTTCAAGCGAGAATGATGCATTCGGGAAGGCTCTGAAGAGGCTGAGGTTATAGTCGTCAAATCTGACGGTGGCGTCAACCATGTTGTTTACCTGTTGCTCGACCATTAACCTGATCTTGTCCTTGAATGCAATGGGGATAATTATTGCGGCTGCGACAACAAGGATCAGCAAAGAGGTGATTGCGATCAGGGATATTCGGATTGTTTTTTTCATCGTCATTGTATTTTATAAACCTCCCGTAGTGACGTTGCATGCAACGTCGCTGAGGATCACCACCATTTCAGTTTCTGCAATTGTGGTATAAAATTAACCATAAAAATGTAAAATTGTTTTATATTTGCACCCTCAAAAGGTCCCGTAGCTTAACTGAATAGAGCATCTGACTACGGATCAGAAGGTTGGGGGTTTGAATCCCTCCGGGATCACAAAAGCCATCCCGCGCAAGCGGGATTTTTTATTTTGAGGATGCCGCTGAAGCTTGCTTCAGTGAGGCTCACGAAGAAATAAAAAATGACCGCCCCAGGCGGATGGTTTTTGTTCGAAGCCTTCTGCTGGTGATCACGCTGACGGAGTAAGCGTTATCCCTCCGGGACCACTAACAAACAAGTGCTAAAGAGGTAAATAACAAAATTTTAACGCTTTTTCCTTTGCTTCTTATCAGACAATTTTACCAATATGTTGCCGATAATTACCAATAGGAAAGACAGCTCCCTTAGTCAATACCTGTTCAGCTCATAATAAACTTAATCGGGTGTTTCCTCAGATTCTTCCTCCTCTGATTCATGAGGAAGTTCGAAATCGGGTTCGACAAGAGTCTTTAATGTCCTTATCATGTACTCTAATTCGCTAATTATACGAGTATTAATGAGTCGGTGAGTTTTTATGGACCCTATTTTCTCAAGCTTACGAAGCACATAGTCAGCTCTTTTCTCCTGAGAAGATTCTTGATCATTTACTAATTCCAAGGTCGGCACCAGCGATTGGTTAAGCTGCCTAATCCTTTTTGAGTTGTATTCATATAAAACATCTTTATTCGAATAAACAATGGAGTAAATTCCCGTTAAGGCTTCGTGAACCTCCATAATTATGGATAGATTCTCAACATACAGAAACAGACCCGTCATTTCTCGACCGTTCTCTATGAGGTCTTTGACTTCATTATCAATTACCGAAAGGGCATCACGGTATGTCTTTTCATACCTCTCAATTAGAGTATCTTTCGACACTGGCGGCTGCTCTGTTAACAGAGTGTCTTCTATCATATATTTGGCCCTCCATAGCCAATTAGTGTATTAGTGTTATGATAAGAAATATCACTTTACTCAAGAAAAAGGCAACTCCTTAGTCAATGTCTACATTTCAAACTCGGCCGGGTGATTGTGGATAGGATTAGCTGCCCATATCCAAATGACTACTTATTTAAAGGGTGTAATTCATAAGTATGCATAGCATCATATCCCGTTGCCCAGAAGAAAGGAAAAAGCAGGAAACAACCTGCAACAATTGCACCAACATTTGCTTTTTCGTTCTTTTTAAGAAGGCCATTGAAATCCTCATATCCATCCATTACCATTAGGATTGAAGTTTCAGCACCAGTAATTTTAGAGTCTGTAAGTTTATATGGAGTTGTGCCAACATTCATTCCATCAAGATATAATTTAGCGCCATTTGGATTTGATGAAATAAGTGTTGATGATGCGCAACCTGATAGCAATAAGATAGCGGATAGAACAATCGCGGTTATTTTCACAAAGACTTTCTTTCTCATGATTATTAATTTTACAGTCGTGAGATGCAAATTAAATCAATAAATAGGTGCCGTAAACTCTGTTTGCTGTATTAATAGACGCTCCTTAATAAATTTGTATTAAATAATAACAGATGAGTGCCACCTTAATACCTTTCCATAATCAACAGCTGTAGTTAGATGCTTTCTTTGATCGTTAGCTATCTGGGAATGTGGAATAAAAGGAATTAATTATTCAGTGACCGCTTCAGGTTTAAGTGGGACGTACTGGATTCGAACCAGTGACCTCTTGCGTGCGAACCGCCGGCTGGCGGACTAAACCGACTGAGCTAACGTCCCTAAGGAAACCCAAAGATAAAAAAAGCCCCCGGAGATGATTCCTGAGAGCTTCGACACAACGTTGAAATAAAATACTATTGTACTATCCAGTCAGTATATTTTGTTGTGGATGTGCCTAATTTTTTTAATTCTTCAATTTGCGGCTGTACCTTGTCCATAGCAGTTTGCCCTAACTCGGTGATCCCGCCATCCTTCTTCCAGAATTTACTCCAATCTGCTTCAGATTTCCAGACTATAATCACGCCAACACAATTTTCACATTCCCCACGACTACTCTTAAGTAAATAGCACTTACCCTGAAGATTTTTCTCATATGCGGGCAATACCTTATTCTGATATACATCAAGATATTGATCCATAGTAACATCCTGATTAAGATTAATGGTTAACACATGAAACCCCACATAGTTTCCTTTTTCGAATGATTGTCCGGATAATATTACTGCAAATAGAATAAATACCACAGACAAGAAGTACTTTTTCATAGGTGATAGGTTTTAGTTAATAATGGCTCTTTATACAAAGCTCGACCTAAATTATGTAACTGACTGCTCCGTTTGTCTCCCAAAGTTTGTTCTGTGTGCCAAAATCAATAAAAAGCCCGGGATCGCAGTCATCAATCCGGGGTTAAAGTATATCGCTGATACCGCCGCAGGCGGATGGCTTTTGTTCGGAGCCCCCTGCTAGTGATCACGCCGACGAAGGAAGCGTAATCCCTCTCACATTTCAGCAAAGCCAGGGATGACAAAGCGTAAATAGAATTGATTTTCAATTGTATATTGGGTAACTTTGATACGAGAGAGTATAACCATCCCTGAAATCATCATGGCAGGGTAATCAGATTATCCTTTCTGATTTGGATTTAAGAACTATTCATTCACTAAAAATATCATATGAAAAGAATTATTGTCTTATTGTCATTTTGCTTTTTCATTCAGGCAGTAAATGCGCAGGAAGAAGCCAGATTAATCCGTTTCCCCTCCATACACGGAAACCAGCTTGTGTTCAGTTATGCAGGTGATCTCTACACTGTCGAAAGAGCCGGCGGCCTCGCCAGGCAACTCACCAGCAGTCCGGGCTATGAAATGTTCTCCCGGTTCTCACCTGACGGCAAAACAATAGCCTTTACTGCCCAATACGACGGTAATACAGAGGTGTTTTCAATGCCGAGTGACGGCGGAGAGCCCAGAAGAATAACCTATACGGCCACTCTTCAGCGTGATGATGTGTCAGACAGGATGGGGCCGAACAATATAGTGATGACCTGGACCCCCGATGGCAAAAACATTATATATCGCTCACGCCGCTATTCCTTCAATGATTTTATAGGACAATTGTTCAGCGTGCCTGCCGGAGGCGGCCTTTCCGCAGAACTTCCTTTTACCACAGGGGGATTCTGTACTTATTCCCCGGATGGCAGTAAGCTTGCATTCAACAGGGTGTTTCGTGAGTTCAGAACTTGGAAGTATTACTCAGGCGGCATGGCTGACGATCTGTGGATCTATGACTTCAATACAAAGGAGATAAAAAATGTCACTAATAACCCGGCACAGGATATTTTCCCAATGTGGCATGGCAATGACATATATTTTCTTTCAGACCGTGACCGCACCATGAATTTGTTTGTTTACAAGGGGGATACGAAAGAGATAAGCAAACTGACTGATTTTTCGGATTTTGATATCAAATTCCCCTCACTGGGCGATGATGCCATCGTATTTGAAAAAGGTGGATACGTCTACCTGTATGATCTAGATACCCGGACGGCTGAAAAAATCACAATCCGGGTTGCAAATGAGATATCAAGTGCACGGAGCTCGATGGCGGATGCAGCTAAAAGCATTAATTCATCACATATATCGCCCGACGGAGAGCGCCTGGTTTTTGGGGCACGCGGTGATATATTCACTGTCCCTGCCAAAGAGGGCATCACAAGGAACATCACTCAGAGTCCAGGTGCGCATGACCGGAACAGTGTCTGGTCACCTGACGGGAAGTATATCGCATACATCTCAGACCAAAACGGTGAAGATGAAATATATATCCGGCATCAGGACGGATCCGGCACACCGGTCCAACTGACAAAAAATGCAGATACCTATAAATTCAGTATTGCATGGTCGCCCGACAGTAAGAAAATTATATGGAATGATAAGCTGTTCAGGCTTCAGTATGTGGATATTGAAACAAAAGAAGTAGTAGCGGTTGAGCAATCGAAAGAATGGGAAATTACGGAGTTTAGCTGGTCTCCTGACAGCAAGTGGATCGCCTATGCGCGTCCGGAGCGGGAAACAATGACAAAAATAATTCTCTATAATACGGTCAGCAAATTGAAAACTGAGATTACAGACGGATGGTATGACAGTGAAAAACCCTCCTTCAGTACTGACGGAAACTTCCTGCTGTTCTCCTCAGCCAGGACCTTCAATCCAACCTTCAGCAATACTGAGTGGAACCATGCATATCAAAATATGAATAAGATATATATGGTTATCCTGGCCAAAACGACCAGGTCGCCATTTGCACCGGCAGATAATGAAGTGGCGATCGGGGGAACAGCCAAGCCAGCGACCGATAAGAAGGAGGAGACGGCAAAGCCTGTTGAGATTACGGTAGACCTGGAGGGGATACAGGACCGGATAGTGGAAATACCTTTGAGTGCGTCCAATTATGAAGGGATAATATGTATCGGGAAAAAGCTCTATTATCATGAAATGAAATCCGGATCGGCGAACCCATCCGTAAAAATGTATGATCTGGATAAAAAGGAGGAAAAAGAATTAGGCACCGGCATATCTTTTGTTGTTTCAGCTGACTGCAAAAAAATGCTGGTGCAGAAAGATGACACATATGCTGTGATTGACCTGCCCTCTGCTCCTGTTGAAATAAAGGACAAGGTAAATCTTTCCAACATGAAGGTGCGGACAAACCTGCCTGCTGAATGGAAACAGATCTATTATGAAAGCTGGAGGCAGATGCGTGATTTCTTTTATGCTCCGAATATGCATGGTGTGGACTGGCCGGGGCTCAGGGAAAAGTATGCGGCACTTTTACCGTATGTTAGACACCGTGACGATCTGACATATGTAATCGGCGAATTGATCTCTGAATTAAGCATCGGGCATACTTATGTGCTGAGCGGTGACAAACCCAAAGCTGAAAGAATCAGCACCGGTTTGCTTGGAGCGAAATTAAGCAGGCAGCCCTCAGGCTTTTACAGGATAGATAAAATACTGGAAGGGGCAAACTGGAGTAAGGAGTTGCGGTCACCCCTGACGGAGATAGGCGTAAATATAAGGGAGGGAGATTATATTGTTGCAGTTAATGGCAATATCACCAATGAGATGACCGACATTTACGAGTCACTGGTAGGGTATGCCGGCAAACAGGTAGAACTCACCGTGAACTCGAAGCCTGACATTGCAGGAAGCAGAAAAACCATTGTGGTGCCCCTTGCAAGCGAAGCGAAGCTGTATTATTACAACTGGGTTCAGAATAACATCCGTAAGGTGTCGGAAGCCACCGGGGGACAGGTGGGATATATTCACATACCAGACATGAGCCCGGAGGGTTTAAATGAGTTCATCAGTCACTTTTATCCTCAGATCATGAAAAAAGGTTTGATCATTGATGACAGGGGGAATGGCGGAGGGAATGTATCGCCAATGATAATTGAGCGGTTAAGCAGGGAGATGATAATGACCCAGATGGCACGTAACCAGTCGAAGGGAACGCCTGATCCTGACGGTACTTTTGCTGGCCCTAAAGTCTTGCTTATAGATAATTATTCCGCTTCTGACGGAGACCTGTTCGCCTACCGCTTCAGGGAGATGAAGTTAGGCCAGATAATAGGTGTGAGAACCTGGGGCGGGGTTGTCGGTATCCGGGGTTCACTGCCGCTTATTGACGGCGGACAACTCTACAAGCCTGAGTTCGCACGTTACAGTGCGGATGGCACTTTATGGCCAATTGAAGGTCATGGTGTCGAGCCTGATATAGTGGTTGACAACGATCCGGTAAAGGAATATGCCGGAGAAGATGCTCAGCTTAATAAAGCTATCGAAGTGATACTCGATGAAATGAAGAGTTATCCGGGTTATGTGAAACCCATCCCCCCCTTCCCGGTAAAGAACAAATAAGGCAGTGACAATAAATGCTACAGGATCATGCAGTAGTTCTTGAATTATTTAATTCTTTTCTTACATTTATCATGATAATAAACTAAAAGCTGTGATATGAAACTTTTGACCGCCAGCAAGAACTGGATAACGATTATCGGCGCATTGATAGCTTCAGTAACGCTGCTGCTGATAATTGCCCTGTTTCTGATATCAACACTTTTTGGCCAGAATGACACCTATCTCGGCCTCTTTATTTACATAATCTTACCAGGCTTCCTGCTCATCGGGCTCATCATGATACCTCTCGGAATAGTTGTTTCCAGAAGGAGGCTGAGGAGGGAACTGAATGAGGAAAAGATACGACTGCCCCAGGTTGATCTGAATAACCCGAAACACAGAAATGCATTCATCATTTTTACGGTGTCAACCTTAGTCATTATGTGCCTTACAATCTATGGAAGCTTCGAGGCATATCATCTCACTGAATCGGTCGAATTCTGCGGGACACTGTGCCACAAGGTGATGGAGCCTGAGCACACAGCCTATCAGGGCTCAAGCCATGCCAACGTCTCATGCGTTGACTGTCACGTCGGCACCGGTGCCTCATGGTATGTCAAGTCAAAGCTATCAGGCCTACGGCAGGTTTACGCGGTTCTTACAAATTCATATGAGGCCCCGATTGAGACCCCGTTGCATGATCTGCGCCCGGCAAGAGAAACATGTGAAAGATGCCACTGGCCACAGAAATTTTATGCCAGGAATCTTCAGACCAACAGGTACTATATGGCTGACTCACTCAACACTGAATGGGATATCATGCTGCAGATGAAAGTAGGGCCTGAATACAGCGATCTTGGTTTCAGGGAGGGTATCCACTGGCACATAAACCCGAATATAGACATTGATTATATCTCTGAAAATGACATGCGTGAGATCATTTCTTACGTCAGGTACACAAACAAATCAACGGGAGAGGTGACTATTTACAGGGATCCAAACGTGGAAATATCGGACAGCCTTATTGCCGCAACCACTACAAGGACAATGGATTGCATTGATTGTCATAACAGACCCTCTCATAATTACAACTCGCCAACCGTCTATTTTGATAAAGCAATGCTCAACGGCGAGGTATCAAAGGATATCCCCTTTATTAAAAGAACAGCAATGGGTATCCTGAGAAACACCTTCACTGACAAGGACACGGCTCTGATGGAGATCAGAGATGGCATTACAAGCTATTACAAGACTGATTTCAGCGATTATTATCAAAATAATCAGGAGAAGATAGACGGTGCAGTGACCGCGCTGCAGACTGCCTTCAGCAAAAACACTTTTCCGGGAATGAAGGTTACCTTTGATGTGTATCCTGATCACATCGGGCATCTTGAAACAGAAGGATGCTTCAGGTGTCACAATGATTCCTTCACTTCGGAAAACGGGAGGAAGATCACCAGGGACTGCAATCTTTGTCATACGATAATTGGTCAGGGCAAACCCGATGAGATGGAATATACACAGATAAGGGAGACACTCGAGTTCCGTCATCCGATTGATATCGGCACTCTCTGGAGCGAGGTGAACTGCTCGGAGTGCCATAAATTTCTGTATTGAATAATCTGACATTCCGGTTAACAGATTTAAAGAGATCATTTTATTGCGCTTCTGCGTCGTTATCATGATCCGCGGGCGTCATCGCATAATGTTGGTACTTTAGTGCATGCAGACCGACGGTCGGATAGAGAATATTGACTTAATTTGTGCCTGCTATGGTAAAGGTTTCAGTCATTCTCTGCACTTACAACTCAGCACCGTTCATAAGGAGAACGGTCGAGTCGGTGCTTACACAGAAGGGAGCAGGAAGCGAATTCGAATTTGAGTTCCTGGCCACCGATGACTGCTCAACAGACAATACATGTGACATCCTGAGATCATACGGCATCAATCCTCACCTCAATTCAGCCCCCAGCGGCGGGCCAAACAGGGGGCGCAACAGAGGACTTAAGGACGCGACAGGCGATTATATCGCTTTCATCGATCATGATGACACATGGCACCCGGAAAAGATTGCTGCTCAGCTCTCTGTCTCACACCTGGCACCAATAATCACCTCAGGATATCATCTGACAGATACTTCGAGAAAAACAGAGACGGTCATCGGCGCCGGTGAAGAACCATTCCTGTTCCATGACGTCAATATCACCTTCCGCGACCGGCTGGCACGCAGGCACAGTGGCCAGCCTGTTTATATGAGTACCGTTATGATAAGCCAAAAGCTGTCGTCAATCCTGTTCGAGAAAGAATACGGATGCGTTGATTACGACTGGCTGGTAAGACTCTTCGAGAACAATCCGTCAGTTCACTGCAACCGCCCGCTTGCCACAAGGTTTGTATACGGCAGAAACCTCTCACTGCAAAGGAGCTACCGTGAGAAAGAATATGCTCTCTCTCTCCGCACAGCCGGGGAATATATGGAAAAGTACCCGGCCGAGGCCCAGGAAGCTCTTTACAGAATTAACGGCACCAGGGCAAGGTATCATTATGTTATGGGTGAGATGAATCTGGCACGTGAATATTTCAGAAAATCGGCCCCCGGCATCAAAACTGCCCTTTATTATCTGACTTCATATGCCGGCAGCACCATTGTAAAGAGATTATTCAGGGTATTCGGCTAACGCGGCGCAGATTGATCAAGAACCTTCAATACTATAAATTCTGCCTGTACGGATTCCTTAAAAACCTGAGGTTTTATGAACCATTCTTCATCCTCTTCCTCCTCAGCAAGGATCTGAATTTCTTCAGGGTAGGACTCCTGATCAGCATCAGGGAGATAACCATCAACCTGCTGGAGATACCGACAGGATTCATATCTGACATAGCGGGACGCAGAAAAACGCTCCTGATATCATTCACTTTTTATATAGCTTCATTCGTGATTTTTTATTTCTCGGGAAGCTTCATTTCGCTCGCAGCTGCGATGGTCCTTTACGGGACGGGCGATGCATTCCGTACCGGGACGCACAAGGCGATGATATTCGATTACCTGGAGAAAAACCGGATGGAAAACCACAGGGTGCAGTATTACGGTCATACAAGGGCATGGTCGCAAACCGGATCGGCAGTGTCATCGCTGGTGGCCGGCATTATCGTTGTCATAACCAGCAATTATTCTTTCGTCTTTCTCATGGCCGTGGTGCCTTATCTTTTCAATCTCTTCAATGTCTGGAGCTACCCCTCATGGCTTGATTATCCATCCGGACAGGCAGAGAGGGATAAGACAAGCTACCGTGATACACTGCGGACCCTCACCGGGCTGCTCAGAAAGAGGGGAATGGCAAAAGTGATAATCAACTCATCCTCTGTGAGCGGCATGCTTAAGTCAGCGGAAAGCTACCTTCAGCCGCTTCTTTTAGCCATCGCTGTCACACTGCCTTTTGCAAAGGGACTAGGAGAAGAGAGCAGAAGCGCGCTTCTCATAGGTGTGATTTATTTCATCATCTACCTGGTAACGGCAGCATCATCCAGGAGATCGGCACTCTTTACATCACTTGCCGGAGGCGAATCAAAGGGAATGAATTACTCATGGCTGATATTTGTTTTTGCAGCAGCAGTCACAGGTCTTTTATATCACACAGGATATCAATGGCTTGCACTCATGACATTCATAATATTGTTCTCTGCTGAGAACATAAGGCGCCCTGTCTGTGTTTCCCGTATTGCAGGTGAAGCAGGATCAGCCCCGCTGGCAACGGTCATTTCAACCGACAGCCAGATGAAATCGCTGTTTGCCGCAGTAATTAGTCCTGTGGTCGGCTTCTTTGCAGATATTGCAGGACCGGGGGCAGGATTAGCAATAGTATTTGCCATCCTGCTGATGATGTATCCGCTGGTGAAGGTAAAAGGTAAAAGTTGAAAGGAAAAAGTTGAAAGTTGAAAGGAAAATGGAGAAGGACTGGAGATGTAGAAAGAAAAAGCATACTGATAATAAATAACTGATAAAGAAAAGAAAATGAAATCAACCGCAACACTGTTACTAATAGCCGCCCTGGGGCTGGCTGCATTCAAATCTGACAAGCCGGCTTACGCCCTTTATGATAATGAAGGCAAAAAGGTGAAGTATGATAAGATGATTGATAACATCAGCAAAACCGACGTCGTCTTCTTCGGAGAGCTTCATGACAACCCTATCTCACACTGGCTTGAATATGAGGTAACGGCAGACCTGCATGAGGTGGTCGGTGAAAGACTTGTTCTGGGAGCGGAGATGTTTGAGGCTGACAATCAACTCCTTCTCGATGAATATCTCTCAAAGGCTTACGAGGCTGACAAGTTCGAAGCGGAAGTAAAACTCTGGAAAAACTATAAGACAGATTACAAACCGCTTGTAGAGTTTGCACGAAAGAATAACCTTCCCTTTATAGCCACCAACGTCCCGAGAAGGTATGCGTCGATCGTCTCGAAGAAAGGACTTGAATCGCTTGATTCACTGCCTGATGAGTCAAAGAGGTTTATTGCCCCACTGCCGATCCAATATGATCCGGAGGTAAGGAGCTACAAGGATATGATGCAGATGACCGGGATGCCGGGTATGGGTGGCAAGGTCAACGAGAATTTCCCCAAGGCCCAGGCAATCAAGGACGCCACCATGGCCCATTTTATCCTGAAGAACCTTGAAGCAGGGAGGGTATTCATTCACTATAACGGTTCATTCCATTCGGACAATTACTCCGGCATTATCCATTATCTTAAAAGGGAGAGGCCTGATATCAAAGTCTCAACCATTACAACGGTATTGCAGGCTGACACAGACAGTCTCAAGGCTGAGTATCTGAATACCGCAGACTACATTATTGTTGTGCCGGAGACGATGACAAGGACCTATTGAATTAAGAATTAAGAATTAAGAATTAAGACTTAAGAATTAAGAGGCAGGGAGTATTAAAAAAACTGCCCTGGGCGAAGTGCCAGGGCAGTTTTATTTAATGCAGGTCAGGAAACCTTACGGCTTCGAGAACCATAGTTTAGTATCCATTTTGTCCGGACCCTGACGTAGAATGGCAGCATCAAGGTTATTTTTGTTCTTGCTGTATGCACCGGAACCGTACTGCATCCTTTCAGGATAGAGTCCGTTGATGGAACCAAGACCGTAGATATCAGCGTCAGTGACACCTGCTGCAAGACTTGCCGGGTAGCCGGTCTTCCTGACAATCGCCCATCCTTCGAACCCTTCAGTATAAGAGTTGATCCATTTCTGTGTGGCAATCTTCTCCAGTTTCTCTGCAGTGGTGCCGCTGGAAATGCTGGCTATCGGTTTGGCCAGGTAGGTGGTGATGTCACCTTCAGCGCAACCCCACATCCGCATAGAGTATCTGATACCATCCTGGAAAGCTGCGTTTGCATCACCCGTTGCTCCGGAAATACCTTTTACGATAGCTTCAGCCTTAAGGAAGTATGCTTCAGCAGTGGTAAGTACTATCTCCTTGTAAATATTGGAGCCTGTTCCCTTCTTTGCAATGAAGAAATCAGTAGGTGTGCTGAAGAATGCCCTGCGTATCAAAGGCTTAATGAACCCGTTAAGTCTTACAGGCTGCCCGACATAGTTCTTATTCGGAGCCATCGAGAAGGTTACAGACTCATCAGTTACTTCATTTCCGGTTTTTGTGAAGTCAGCACCTGCAGCGGTCAGAACGTCGTAAAGATAATCGACTCTCTTTGGCCACAGATCCCTGTCAGTACCTGATGCCGGTTTTGTGAATGTAAAGGTACCGCCGAAGGCAGGTCTCGCAAACTTGGTAAGCCTCGGATCTCCGTTATTACGAAGGTAATCAACCATTGGCTGGCTTACGGTGAATCCGCCGCCGCTCGACTCCAGTGAGCCAAAGTCAAGGTATGCTCCGGCATATGAGTCGCTGTTCCATTTGCTGATCACGTTATCCTTGGTTATCAGGACATTATCTGTTGCAGTGCTCAGTAAAGGAGCTCCGAAGCACTGACCAACCGTGGCAGCGGCAAAGTCATCGCCTGTGGCACCGTATGCCCGCAGGGCAATGCGAAGCTTCAGCGTATTCGCCAGCCTCTTCCATTTCTGAAGGTCGCCTCCGCAATAAAGGTCATTTGCGCCGAGATCTTCTACGCCGTCACCGGTCTTGGTGTTGCTGCCTATCGTGGTCATTGCGGCGTTCAGATCGGCTATTATGCCTTTATAAATTGATATCTGCGTATCGTACTTGGGAAGAACAATGTCAGGATCTCCAGCCTCCGAATATGGAATTTCGCCAAAAGTTTCCGTATACATCTGGTAATATAATCCCTTCATTATCAAACCGACCGCGTACATCAGATCATTCTCGAAGTCACCCCCTGTGCCTGTCAGCTTCAGGAAGTTGTCAAGATAACCGAAGTATCCTTCATAGAAATCCCAGGTGGCATCCGTATATGAAGCGCTGTAGGCATAGCTCAGCTCGTCAGACCACCATGAATAGTTGTCACCGAAGGTATAATAACCGGCAAACCGGTCAGCATGTATCAGCATTGCCCTCCAGTAAGGATAGTTGTCCGGAGCATAAAGCTTGTACTGAGGCACAGTGATGAAGTACCTTGCACTTGCTTCGTCCGCTGTGATTGCATTGGGGTCTTTGTTTATATCCTCAAAATCTTTGGTACAACCAGCGAGGCCCGCAGCAATCAGTATGATTATGAATAAATATTTGTATGATTTCATAATTCTCATATTTTGCTATTTAGAATTTGACGCTTACATTGAACCCAACGCTTCGGGTAGTTGGCATGGTATAGAAGAGGACACCCTGGGCAAAGTTACTTACGCTGAAGCTCCCTTCAGGATCGAAGTTATCTATTGCCCTGTAGATGAAGAAGAGATTCCTTCCGGTAACACCGACTGAGAGTCCTTTGATGAAAGTCTTCTCAAGCATGGTTCTCGGGAGATTGTAAGTAAGAGCAAGCTCCCTCAGCCTGATGTTGGTCTGATCATAGATGTAGTTTGAGGCAATGCTTGAGTACGATCCCCAGTAGGTGCCTGCATTGATCTGAGCAGTATTCGTTGTTCCGTCAGTTCTTACACCGTCAATAACCACACCTCCTTCGCGATACTTAAGAGTCCGTTCCGAGGTACCATTAGCATCCATGCCTGCATCTGTACCGGAGTATACTTCTCCGCCGAATCTTCCGTCGATGAGGAATCTGAGAGCCAGGTTACCATATGTGAAGGTATTTGTCATACCTCCGACCCAGTCAGGCTGGTAGTTACCCACCAGTATCTTCTCAGATGCGGCAAGATACCTTCCGGTATTGTCAACAACGATGTTTCCATCCTCATCTTTCTGATAAGTGTTGGCATAAATGTCGCCGTAGCCTCCGCCGACCTCAGCCACAACCTCAACTGTACCTGAGTTTGTGGTTGTGAAGATATACCTGTCAACACCTTCTATAAGGCTTACCAGCTCATTCTTGTTGGTAGACATGTTGAAAGAGATATCCCAAGTAAGCTTGCCGGTCTGGACAGGAACGCCGCCGAACAGGATCTCAAAGCCTTTGTTTGTCATCTCACCCACGTTGGTCCTTTCATAGCTGTAGCCGGTCGAGGCAGGAATGGGGACATCCATAATCAGGTCTTTTGAGACGATGCTGTAGAATGAAAGATCGGTATAGATCCTGTTGTTCAGGAATCTGAATTCGCCACCGAACTCAAGAGAGCTCGTCTGCTCTGGCTTCAGTCCCGGGTTCTTTCTTGTACTTGGCCTGGTGAGTATTGTAAGGCCGAGATAACTGTCGCTGGCTGATGCAAGGTCGAATGAATTCTGAAGCTGGTATGGGCTTGTGTCATTACCCACCTTGGCCCAGTTAATCCTGATCTTGGCGAAGTCAACACCCGTTATGTCAAGGAGCTCATTCAGAAGAACCGATCCGCTTACTGACGGGTAGAAATAAGACCAGTTGTCAGAAGGAAGGGTTGAAGACCAGTCATTACGTCCGGATGCTTCAAGATAGAGGAAATTATTGTAGCTCAGCTGGATGTTACCGTAGACCGAGTTGATCATTTTCTCCTGTAACGGGCTGTAACTCGGCGAGTTTGAAGAAGCACTCGCGAGGGTCGGCTTGGTCGGGATCTTGAAGTTTTCGGCAAATATGCTCATCCCTTCATAGGTCTGATACATATGGTTGGCACCAAGGTTTGCCATTATGTTGATCTTGGAGGAAATGTCCTTGTTGAACATAATCAGACCGTCTATGTTGGTCTCAGAGGTTGCCTGTGTACTTACGTTAAGACGACCGCCGGGGTAGAACCAGTGTCCGTACTGTTTAATGTTTTCAATCCCCTGTGTTACCGCATCAGTACCTACCCTGAAGAAAACTGACAGCCAGTCAGTGAATTCATAGTTACCCTTGACATAACCCTGTATCCTGCTCCTGCTGTCATCGTTGACGTCATGAAGCTGATACCAGTATGGGTTTCCCGTTGACCCGGACGTATAGGTTCTCACGCTATAGGTTGCAGGATCCTGGTAGTCCTTCAGGTCATCAATGATTGTGTTCCTCGGTATGTTATAGAGGTAAGCCATGACACCCTCGGTTCCCATAATAGGACGGTTATGTGAATTCTGAATGAAGTATGTAACCTTTGCGTCAATGCTGAACTTGTCTGTAAGGTTTGTCATACCCCTAAGGTTAAAGTTATGCCTTGACAGGTCAGAACCGGGAACTAATGAGTTAGCAGTTGTATTTGTGTATGAGAACCTGAAGCTTGACTGTTCATTTCCGCCGTCAAATGCCAGGTTGTGAGTGTAGGTCTGGCCCGTCTCAAAATAGTCCCTTACGTTATCTGGCTGAGGTGAATAGGTCTCAGGCTCCGGATCCCACAGGTCATTCCAGTAGGGTTTTACCGAACCGTCCATTTTAGCGCCCCATGATCCGCCAGATGCGCGGAGGTCAGTTACGCTTGCCGGAACGTTTCCGCCGGTACCCTGGCCGTATTCATCCTGATAGGTAGGAAGGAGCATCGGGGTCTCAAATGTATAGTTGCCTGTGTATGTAACTCCCAGTCCTCTTCCGGCTGCACCTTTCTTGGTTGTAATAAGGATTACACCGTTTGCAGCTCTTGCACCGTAAAGTGCGGCGGCGTTAGGCCCTTTAAGGATAGACATTGATTCAATGTCATCAGAGCTGATGTCGGAAATACCGGAGCCATAGTCTGACTTTGAGTATTCACCGGCATTGGACGAGCTGGCAGAACCGTAGCCTGTGTTGTCCATCGGGATACCGTCAACAACATAAAGGGGCTGGTTGTTCCCCGTTATGGAGTTGTTACCCCTGATGATGACCCTCGAGCTCGAGCCGGGGCCGAATGTACCCTGTGTCACAACGACACCCGATACACGCCCGGAGAGTGTGTTGACAACGTTCAGGTCACGCACCAGGGCAACATCTGACCCGGAGACCTCAGTCACGGCATAGCCGAGTGACTTCTTCTCCCTGGAGATACCCAGTGCGGTCACGACAACCTCATCCATCATTGTGGTGAGTGGCGCCATAACCACGTTGATCACCCTCTGGTCCTGTACCGTAAACTCCTGGGGCTCCATTCCCATAAATGAGAATGCGAGTACAGAGTTTTGTGGTACCGTAATGGAATATTTTCCATTTGTGTCAGTTACAACTCCGTTTACGGTGCCTTTCTGCAAAACAGTCGCTCCTGCAATAGGCAATCCGTCATCTGAGCCTGTAACCACACCTGTTACTGTCACATTCTGTGCTGACACCGTCGCCAGTGTTAGCATGAATCCAACACATACAGTAATAAACTTACGCAAAAGATTTAATCTTTCCATAGGCTGGTTTTTAGGGTTGGTTATTAATAATTTATCAAAGACATGCATCTGTCCCCCTATAAGGACAGATGCACTGATCTTTGAAACGCCAATTTAGAATAAATTTTGGATAATGTCAATGATAAGTCGTAAAAACCAAAAAAAAATTAGGAATAAGAGCTTACGGATGCCTTCCGTCAAGCCTTTCGAGCGCATACCATGCAGCTCCCGTGACTGCAGCGTCACCGCCAAGGGTTGCCTTTTCTATCTTAAGTCCCTTTGAACACCATGACAGCGAATTGACCCTGGTCTGTCTCCTGATTTCATTAATATAATGGTCACCGGCAAGGGCCATCCCCCCTCCTATAATGATAATCTCCGGTGCGAAGATGCTGACTATGTTAGCCAGTCCTATCCCTACATACCTGGCGTTCTCGTCAACCACCATTTTTGCCACGGGATCGCCGGCGGCACTTTTCTCGAAGATGGTTCTTGCCCTGAGTCTGTCAGTTTGGGCCGGATCCTCTCCGCATGCCAGGAGGTATCTTTTCACCAAAGCACCTGCTGAGGCAAACTCCTCCAGGGTGCCCCTCCCCTTCATCGGATCTTCGCCCGTGCCGGTGCTAATTATCATCATCCCGATCTCTCCGCCGGTATTGTTAACACCGCGGTAAAGCTTTCCGTCAATGATGATACCCCCGCCAATGCCCGTTCTGAGGGCAATGAAGATGACATGCCTGTAACCCTTTGCCCTGCCAAACCTGTGTTCGGCAACAGTCATCAGGTTGGCATCATTGCCTGCATATACGGGAAAACCGGTTCCTGTTTGCAGCAACGGGGCGAGGGGGACATTCTTCCATCCTTTTATTCCATGGTCAGGACCGAGCACAACGCCCCGGTCATGGTCAATAAAACCCGGCACAGACAACCCTACAGCGAGAGGGTTTATGCCGTTCATGGCAGCCAGCTCACGGGTTCTCCAGATGGATGACTGAAGAGAGGATATTATGTTGTGACGGGTCAGTTTAACAGAGAGGGGGAATGACTCTCTGAGCATTACCTTGCCATCATACCTCACCACGGCTGTCCGTATTGCAAATCGACCGAGATCTGCTCCTATTGCTGCGGCGTGAGGGTACATGAAGAATTAAGAATTAAGAATTAAGAATTAAGAATTAAGAATTAAGAATTAAGAATTTTTCATTACTTGTGCCTGGTGAGGGGTGAAGGGCAAGTGTCTACCGTTCAAAGTTTATCGTTCATCGTTGTGCTATTGGATCAGGTCGGATACCCCCTCGAGTATATAGGTTGGCCTGTAGGGAAACTTGTCAACGGTTTTTAGGGTTGAGATACCTGTCAGTACAAGCAGAGTATCAATCTCGGATTCGATACCTGCTATGATATCGGTATCCATCCTGTCACCGATAATGATGGTTTCCTCAGTAGAGCATCCGATCTTTTTGAGTGCAATTCGCATCATTAGCGGATTGGGTTTTCCGACATAATACGCCTGCCGGCCGGTGGCCAGCTCTATTGGCGAAACAAGGGCTTTCGTGGCAGGGATAATGCCGTTCTCAACCGGGCCTGTGACATCAGGGTTGGTGCCTATCAGCTTGGCCCCTTTAAGCACCAGGTTCACAGCCTGCTCGAGCTTCTCGAAACTGTAGCTCCTGGTGTCTCCGACAACTACATAGTCAGGGTTAAAGTTATTCATTGAATACCCTGCATTGTACATGGCGTTGATCAGCCCGGCCTCGCCTATGATATAGGCTGTCCCCCCGGGTTTCTGCATCGCCAGGAAATGTGCCGTTGCCAGTGCGCTTGTGTAAAAAACATTCTCGTCAAGATCGATACCAAGACGGAACATCTTTTCCTGCAGCTCCTTGGCGGTTCTTTCACTCGAATTGGTGAGGAATAGAAACTTTTTATCCTCACGCTTGAGCCATTCGACAAACTCAGGGACACCGGGCAGCAGCTTGTTGCCGTGGTAAATGACTCCGTCCATGTCGCTGATGAAAGCCTTCTTGCTCTTTATCTTTTCGATTATCTCTTTGTTTTTCATCTTATATCAAATGTGAAGCAAAATTAATACTATGTGAAGAATAAATGAGCTTCATAGAATATAATGTAACAAAGATTTAACTGAAACTGTATAATTTCAATAGCCCTTCCCCAACTGGTGAAAAGCTGTTTCAATCTGTTTTTCAAAAATGTTTGCGGTGGCTATCCACTTGAGCATGCGGCTGCTGACATCAGGTGACCCTGAAGATCTTGCCGAGAGGATTTTGTAGAGTGATTCCCGCAACTCTGACATCGCTAACAGAAGCTCTTTGAAATAAACGGCAAAGAACCTGTCTGTAAGGTAAAAGTGCCTTTTCCTGCCGTGGTTGTATGTCCTGTAGTCGATCAGTTTTCGATCGAGCAGGTAATTTAAAGAGTTACTGATGACGCTCTTGCTTGCACCAAAGAAAGATACGATCTCCTCGAATGTAAGTTCCGATTCATCAGCGACAGTAAACAGGGCAAGAATCCGGCCGTTTGTGGGTGTAATTCCGAATTTCTCCAGTATTTTGCCTGTTTCATCAATCTGCTCCCGCAGTTTTGAAGAATCCCTTCTCTTGAGCGCTGACATGCTTATCTGATTATTGACAAATTTAGTAAATTATTATTAAAGTTCTTTTCTTTCAGAACTAAAAAAACAGTTAATCGCTGTTTTGCAGTTTAAAATAAAAAAGTCTAGTTTTGAAGCTCAACTGCCCGCAATGTTTATAACTTGCAGTAAAAAGAAGATCTAACCTGTAAAAGAGAGATTATGACCCAGAGTGATGCAGCGGCACCGATGAGCCGCAGGAATTATATCGTTGCACTGACGGTGATAGCGATATTCTTTTTCATTTTCGGATTTGTGACATGGCTCAACGGAATCCTGATACCTTTTCTCAAGACGGCATGCGAGCTGAGCGATTTTGAAGCATATTTTGTTACCACTGCCTTCTACATCTCATACTTTGTCATGGCATTGCCCTCGTCGGCAGTCCTTAAGAAGACCGGTTTCAAATCGGGCATGGCCATAGGGTTATGGGTTATGGCTGCCGGAGCCCTTGTTTTCATTCCCGCCGCCCTTACCCGCAGTTACCCGGTCTTCCTTCTCGGTCTCTTTGTTCAGGGGACAGGCCTTGCTCTTCTGCAGACAGCTTCGAATCCCTATGTGACCATTATCGGCCCCCGCGAGAGTGCTGCAAAAAGGATAAGCATGATGGGCATTGCAAACAAGTTTGCAGGTGCCATCGCACCAATAATACTTGCTTCACACATCCTCAAGGATTCGCACATCCTGGAAGAGAAGCTGGGGCTGGCGGCAGATGCTGCAGCACGAGGGTTGCTGCTTGATGAACTGGCACAGAGGGTTATCAATCCCTACATCCTGATGGCAGTGATCCTTGTTGCTCTCGGATTCCTGCTTCGCTTTGCACACCTGCCTGAGGTAGACACCGATGCCGAAGAGCCTGAAACAGGGGATTCCCATGTTAACAAAACAAGCATATGGCACTTCCCTCACCTCATCCTGGGTGTAATGGCGCTCTTCTTTTATGTGGGCGTGGAGGTAATTGCCGGAGACACCATTATAAGGTACGGCCAGTCACTCGGTGTGCCGATGGAATCTGCAAAATACTTCACCTCCCTTACCATGCTGGGGATGATTATCGGCTATGTAATCGGCATTTCACTTATACCCAGAGTACTGACACAGGTAAATGCGCTGAGGATATCTGCCGTGCTGGGTGTCGTCTTTTCCCTGGGAGCCATTCTTACGCCGGCAGACACACAGATCACCATACCATTCAGGGACCTCGTGACTTTGCAGGCGGTCACTCTGACAATTCCTATTACGGTGCTTTATGTTGCTCTGCTGGGACTTGCCAATGCTCTTGTCTGGCCTGCAATGTGGCCACTGGCGCTCGCCGGCCTCGGAAAATACACGAAAACGGCATCGGCAATGCTGATAATGGCAATAGTAGGGGGTGCGCTACTGCCCCTTGTATACGGCAAACTGGCCGACGTATTCTCGACTCAGGCTGCTTACTGGGTTTGTGTACCCTCCTACCTCTTTGTCCTTTATTATTCTCTTCACGGTTATAAGCTCAAGGGGAGATAATACAGCAACGAGATGTCCCCCGATATTGAAAAACTGTTCAGCTGCTTCAGGGCGGAAGGAACATTCCTTTCCGGCGAGTCATTCGGACCGGGGCACATACACGATACTTACCGTATCATCACTGCAGAGAAAGAGTGTGATGACTATATTCTCCAGCGACTTAACAATAAGGTATTCAAAGACATACCCAGGCTTCAGGAGAACATGGAGAGGGTTACCTCCCACCTCCGGATGAAGATCACCGCCATCGAAGGGAGCGATATTAAGAGAGAGTGCCTCACCCTTATTCCTTCACGCAGCAGCGGTTATTCATGGCATGCCGATGAAGATGGTAACTTCTGGAGGATGTTTATCTTCATTTCAGATCACCGTTCATATGAACAGGTTGATTCGCTCCATAAAGCCCGTGAAGGGGGAAGGGCAATAGGAAGGTTTCAGGCTATGCTCGCTGATCTTCCGGGCAAGCCGCTGCATGAGACGATTCCCGACTTTCACGATATAAGGAAGAGACTTGACACTTTCCACAGGGTCATTGAAAAAGATCCGGCAGGAAGAGTCTCCGGCACAGGAGAGGAGATCAGCGAGATCATTAAGCGCGAGGAGGAGATGAAAATAATTCTCAGGCTGGGCGACGAGGGTAAAATTCCCCTGAGAATAACGCATAATGACACCAAGTTCAATAATATACTGTTTGACAGCAATGACAAAGCGCTGTGCCTGATAGATCTCGATACCGTTATGCCCGGCTATGTCCACTATGACTTCGGTGATGCGATACGTACGGCATCAAACAGGGTTGCTGAAGACTGTGCTGATCTGTCAAAGGTATCCATGGACATAGGCATATACGAGGCCTACGCTCAGGGTTACCTCGCTGAAACCGCAGGCACCCTTAATGATACTGAGAAGAAATATCTCCCCTTTGCCCCGAAACTGCTCACATATATCATGGCCACCAGGTTCCTTACAGATTATCTCGAAGGGGATACCTACTACAAGATAAAGTATCCCGGGCACAATCTGCAGCGAAACAGAAACCAGATTGCACTGCTGAAGAGCATGGAGACACAGTATGACAGGATGGTAGAAATCATTAATAAAATTACAAAATGAAAAGAACTCTTGCGGCATCCGCACTGATTGTATGTGCCCTTGCATTTTCATACGGCCAGCGGCCAGGCACAGTCATTGACAGCTCTAAATACTCTGCCTACTGGTGGCACAGCAAAGACCTCTTCGATCATCTTCCCGACACAAAGAATGAGATTGTCTTTCTTGGCAACAGCATCACTGACGGAGCGGAATGGTTTGAATTGCTTGACAACAAACGATGCCGCAACAGGGGTATAAGCGGAGATGTAACCGCCGGTGTCCTTTTACGCCTCGACGCGGTAACAAAACTCAAACCCTCGGGCATCTTCATTATGATAGGAATAAATGACCTTTCACGCAATGTCACCGTTGACTCTGTAATGGTGAATTACAGGTTGATACTTGATCAGATCAAAAGGGAGACTCCGGGCACAAAGGTATTTATTGAGAGCCTACTGCCTGTTAATCCGGCTGTCGGGCGCTATCCTGCACTTCAGAACAAGACAGAGTTGATAATGGAGCTCAACCGCCGGCTTCGGGATCTTGCCCTGGAATTCAGCTATACATATATCGATCTGTTCAGCCTTATGGCTGATGCAGAAAACCAGCTGCCGCGCAAATACTCGCTTGACGGACTCCACCTCAGCTATGAGGGTTACAGGGTCTGGACTGAGGCAATCAGGAAATATGTAAAATAGCTTTGTTCCATCGTTAATCCGGTCTCTGTTAGTCCTTTATTAACCTTGACTCCGGTCACGGTCGAATTTTGGTTTGGATATTAACGTTAAAATGGTGACTTTTGTCATGTCGTTTTCAACGGCCTAGACGTGATATAACTTAATCCTGAAAGAATGGATATTAACGGGAAATACTTCAAATCATACCTTGAGCGTGAGGAGGCGTTCAGGAAGCAGTACAATGCCGACCGCATCAGAAAACAGCATGCCAAGGGCAAGCTGACGGCACATGAGCGGATTGCACTCGTCTTCGATTCAGGCACTTTTGAGGAGATAGATGCCTATGTGACCCCCTCAGACCAGGGTGTAGAGTTCGGGAAGGTTGAGATGTCATACGGTGACGGCGTTGTTACCGGGCATGGCAAGATTGACGGCAGGCTGGTGTTCGCATATGCCCAGGACTTTACAATAATGGGCGGTTCGCTGGGTATCGTCCATGCCCGTAAGATTGCCAAGATACAGGAGATGGCGCTCAAGATGGGTGCTCCCATAATAGGTATAAACGACTCGGGAGGTGCACGGATACAGGAGGGTATTGCAAGTCTAAACGGTTATGGAATCATCTTCAACAACATAATACAGTCTTCAGGTATCATACCTCAGATCTCCGTTATCATGGGTCCGGCCGCAGGCGGTGCTGTCTATGGTCCTGCCCTCACTGACTGGGTCTTCATGACCAGCCATACAAGTTATATGTTTGTTACCGGTCCGAATGTTGTCAGGGAGGTGCTGAATGAGGATATCAGCAGCGAGGATCTGGGCGGTGCAGAAACACATGCACGCAAGAGCGGAGTGGCCAACATGATCTACGAGGATGAGGAGAACACTATCATTGCACTGAGAAAATTCCTCTCGTACCTCCCCTCAAACAATCTGGAGAACCCCCCTGTATCTGCCTATGACAACAACACCGCAGACTTTAATGAAAAGCTCCGCGATATTGTTCCTGATGACCCGAACAAGGCATATGATGTGCGTGATATCATCTCACTCATTGTTGACCGCAACAGCTTCTTCGAGACATCGGAGCTCTTCGCTCAGAATATTGTTACCGGCTTCGGGCGGATGGAGGGCAAGACGATAGGTATTGTTGCCAACCAGCCCAAGGTGCTTGCGGGAGTTCTCGACATCGACTCGTCAACCAAGGGTGCACGCTTCATCAGGTTCTGTGACGTTTTTAACATCCCGATCCTCACGCTGGAAGATGTTCCGGGCTTCCTTCCCGGGAAAGACCAGGAGCATTCAGGTATCATAAGGCATGGAGCCAAGCTTCTCTTTGCTTATGCCGAAGCAACAGTGCCGCGGATAACCGTCATCCTTCGCAAAGCCTACGGCGGCGCCTATATTGTCATGAACAGCCGCAGTATGGGAGGTGACTTCAACTTTGCCTGGCCATCGGCCGAGATAGCAGTGATGGGGCCTGACGGCGCCGTGGCAATACTGTACCGTCGTGAGCTGGCAGATGCGAAGGACCCTGTGGCAATGAAGAAGGACCTGGTTAAGCGGTACCGGGAGAAAGTTGCCAATCCGTTCATCGCCGATGAAAAGGGGTACATTGATGAGGTAATTGATCCGGCAATGACACGGAGGAAGCTGTTATCAGCCTTCGCAGCATTGAGTAACAAGTCAGTCAAGGTGCCGTCGAGAAAGCATGGGAATATGCCATTGTAGCAGGCAGTAGGCATTGTAGCAGGCAGTAGGCAATAGGCAATAGGCAATAGGCAGTAAGCAGTGAGCAGTAGGCAATTCGGACCGCAAGACCGCAAAACCTTTAATACTTTATAGACTTTAGACTTTAGACTTTAGACTTTCAGACTTTTGACCTTCAGACATCAGACCTTCAGTCCTTCAGACCAACGAAAATGAAAAAGATAAAGAGAATACTGATAGCCAACCGCGGAGAAATTGCGATCCGCATCATGAGGACGGCAAAGGCCATGGGGATAAAGTGCGTTGCTGTGCGTACTGCCGTGGAGCCGAACGCGATGTATCTCTCAATGGCTGACATCATCCATGATGATGATGAGGATGCATCTGAGATACCGGTCTTTCTCGACGTCGAGAAGCTTATCTCCGTTGCTCTTGCAACCAAATGTGACGCGGTGCATCCGGGGTACGGCTTTCTTGCCGAGAACGCCTATTTTGCTGACAGGTGCCAGGTGAACGGCATCATTTTCATTGGGCCTTCGCATGATGCAATATACAAGATGGGTAACAAAACCGTCGCGCGTCAGATAGCACTGAGGCACAAGATACCCATGGCAATGGGCAGTCCGGGAAGCATAGCCGATGAAGACGAGGCACTGGTACATGCAACAAGGATAGGCTATCCAGTTATCATCAAGGCTGCCTCTGGAGGAGGAGGACGCGGCATGCGCATAGTACGCCATGCATCAGAAATGGAGAAGATGTTTACCCTTGCCAGCCGTGAGGCTGAGAAGGCATTCAATGACCCCAGTGTCTTTATTGAGAAATATATCGAAAATCCAAAACATATTGAGTTTCAGATCCTTGGTGACCAGCATGGAAACATCATCCATCTGGGTGAGAGGGAGTGTTCCATCCAGAGGAAACACCAGAAGCTCCTTGAGGAAGCCCCCTCTCCTGCCCTTGACGGGGAGCTCAGAAAAACCATGGGTGATACTGCGGTGCAGATAGCCAGGGCAGTGGGCTACTATTCGGCAGGAACAGTTGAGTTCCTTCTCGATTCAGACCGTAACTTCTATTTCATGGAGATGAATACCCGCATTCAGGTTGAGCATCCTGTTACTGAGATGGTCACCGGAATAGACCTTATTGAACAGCAGATACGGATAGCCATGGGCGAGGAGCTGAAGATACGTCAGGAAGATGTCAGACTTACCGGCTGGGCTATAGAATGCCGCATCAATGCCGAGGATGTTCAGGCAGGCTTCGCCCCCTCACCGGGCAGGATAGAAAAGATCAGCTTCCCGGAGGAGCCGGGGATAAGAGTTGACACCGGCGTCAGGGCAGGTTCATCAATCGTCGCAAGCTACGACTCGATGATCGCAAAACTGATAGTCACCGGAAAAGACCGCCATGAGGCTGTCGTGAATATGAAAAAGGCTCTCGACAAGGTGTGGATCAAAGGCACCAAGACTACCCTTCCCTTCTTCCGCATGCTGATGCGAAACCACATCTTCCAGGAGGGAACCTTCACCACCGCTTTTATTGAGAAGGATCTTGATAAATATTATAAACACGGTGAATATGAGGAGATGATAGCAGCATGGCTTGCGACAAAACTCTTCGTAGAAGAGAACCTTGATGACAAGAAAAACAATATCAGCTTTGACCAGGGTAGGGAGATCACCCCATGGCTGCTGAGAAAGAGACTGACACAATTCTAACCGATACACGATGAATGCCGAGAAGCCAGAACTGAAGAAACTGTTTGCCCTTTCGAGCGACGGGCGGAAGTACTCCTTCACACTCCCTCTGAAGAATGTCATCAGAATAGGAAAGAGGGACTATAATATTGAGCTCCGCGAAGATGAGAAGTACGGTATTCACGTGCTCTGGAAGAACAGGCGCTACCCTGTGGAGATTGTGCGCACAAAGCAGAACAGGTATGAGATACTGTTCAACGATATAAGTCATGTGTTCACCGTTGAGACACCATTCGCCATGCAGCGTAAGAAGGTGCTGCACAGCGGAAAAGGGAAGAGTGACAAGCTCGTTGTAAGGGCACCCATGCCCGGCAAGATCATTGACGTCATTGTCAGGGAGAACAGCCAGGTACTCCGCGGTGAGGCGCTGGTAATACTGGAGGCAATGAAAATGCAGAATGAGATCCAGTCTGTTGTCAATGGAACCATCACCAAAATCGGTGTCAAACCCGGACAGAATGTGATGAAAGATGATATCTTAGCGGAGATAACCGTTAAATAAAGCAACAATGACCATATACAGGATCAGGCTGTTATCGTCATCAGTGACGGTAATGGTTGTATTGCTTCTAAGTTCCTGTACCCGTTTTTCCGGAAACGGTTACTATTCAGCATGGGAGAAATATCCTGACAGCCGGTGGGCCGGACCCGATCTCTGGGCCAACAGGCTGGGCGACTGGGAAGTAAAGGGCGGAAGGCTCACATGTACCGGCATGCTCCCTCTCCGCACTGTCCATCTGACCACACGGAGGATAGGGGCAGCAGACGGGAACCTGATGTCACTCGTCCACATCCGGAGGGAGAATATGGCATCTGCAGCCACCGGATCGGCTGCCGGATTACTGGCAGGAGCTGGTGCGGGGCTCGATTACCGGTCTGCCAGCCTCATCTTTCACTCATGGGGCGAAGGTGCCGGTCTCTTCATAGGTCTTGACAACGGGGGAAAAGTATTCATACGTGACATGAGCCGGGAAAAGGATTTCATTGCCTATGGCAGTGAAGGACTTCCGGGGTGGAGGGAGGCTATCCTGAAGATAACTGCTGAGGAGGAGGAAGAGGGGATGGTTCTCATAAATGTTATTGCTGTCGATCCGGTCTCCAGGAGAGTCATATCAGAGATCAAGGGTCAACCGGTTGCTTCTTCACGCCTTACAGGCAATATAGCACTTGTCTCACACCCCGGGACAGTGTCCGGGGAGGGAGAGAGTTTCTCATTTGCTCACTGGAGGGTACGAGGGTCACGCACCGAAAGGTACCAGGAACGTAACACCGGCCCAATTGTAACGGCTCAGTATACGCTCAGCAGAGGAACGCTGAAGCTGACAGCGCAGCTCATGCCTGTAAACAAGGATGTGTGTGACTCGGTCGAGCTGCAGCTGGTTGATGAAGACAGGTGGCAGACTGTCGCCGTTGCTGCCGTTGACACACCTTCCTTCACTGCATCATTCAGACTGACAGACTGGGCAGGAAGCACTGACAGGCCATACCGGCTGAAGGCTCGGTACAGGTACGGACGTGAATCTGTCAGCATACTCAGGGGAACCGTCAGGCATGACCCCGTGGAAAAGGAGGAGCTGAAGATACTCTCACTGTCATGTATAGAACAGGTAATCAAGCCTGATCCGAAAAAATGGCAGGGTATCGACGCGGGCTACTTCCCCTTTGAATGGGGCGTGCTGTATCCTTTTGCGAAGATGACAGACAACCTTATGAAACAGAAGCCCGATCTGCTGTTTTTTGCTGGAGACCAGGTGTATGAAGGGGCCTCTCCCACCGCTGCGGTATTTGATGCCGGAGCTATTTATGATTACCTGTACAAATGGTATCTGTGGTGCTTCACTTACCGCGATCTGACAACTACTGTTCCGTCTGTCACCATCCCTGACGACCACGATGTATATCACGGCAACCTCTGGGGTGCCGGAGGAAAGGCTACTCCTGGCGGTCTTACAGGTAGTGCAGC
>Ga0209262_10000222_pt1 | contig 30674 bp, 37 predicted proteins | sample Lowcelwee11metaG_FD_187171 | JGI IMG/M metagenome (GOLD analysis project Ga0209262, IMG submission 187171) | Freshwater pond sediment microbial communities from the University of Edinburgh, under environmental carbon perturbations - Low... | ecosystem: Environmental > Aquatic > Freshwater >... | reverse complement strand
GGCGGTGCAGCAGCACGAAGGCACCACCGGCGTGTGGCGGCGGGTGAACGGCGGGCTGGCGTTCGTGCCGGTCACACTGGGCGTGCAGGGCCTGGACGGCGTGGTCCAGGTGACGGGGCCCAAGGACGGTGGCCTGAACGAAGGCGACACCGTGGTGCTGTACAGCCAGCGCGCGTTGAAGCCGGATGCGCGCATCGCGGTGGTGGAGCAGCTGGTGCCCGCGGGAGGCGCGAAGTGATCAGCCTCGCAGGCCGCGACATCCTGCACGGCTGGAGCAAGTTCGTGCTGACCGGGCTGGGCCTGGGGCTGCTGATCGGCGTGACGCTGTCGATGGCGGGCATCTACCGCGGCATGGTGGACGACGCGCACGCGCTGCTGGCCAACAGCCGCGCCGACCTGTGGGTGGTGCAGCAGGACACGCAGGGTCCGTACGCCGAATCGTCGAGCATCAAGGACGACGTGGTGCGCAGCGTGCGCGGCATGCCGGGTGTGGCCGCGGCGGCGAACGTGGCCTACCTCACGATGCAGGTGCAGAAAAACGGGCAGGACAACCGGGTGATGGTGGTGGGCATGGAGCCGGGCCTGCCCGGCGCGCCGGGCTACCTGGTGGCGGGCCGGCACATCACACGCAACCACTACGAGGCGGTGGCCGACGTGAAAACCGGCTATACGCTGGGCGACACGGTGCGCATCCGCCGCCACGACTACACGGTGGTGGGGCTGACGCAGCGCATGGTGTCGTCGGGCGGCGACCCGATGCTGTTCGTGCCGATGAAGGACGCGCAGGAAACGCAGTTCCTGAAGGACAACGACGCCATCGTCAACGACCGCGCGCGCACCGCCGCCAACCCGGCCTTCAACCGCCCGGGCAACCCCGGTCTGCTGGAGGCCGTGCAAGCCCTGCAGACCAGCAGCCGCAGCGTGAACGCGGTGCTGGTGCAGATCGCGCCGGGCTTCGCGCCCGAGCAGGTGGCCGAGCCGATACGGCGCTGGAAGCATCTGAGTGTGTACACCCTCGACCAGATGACCGACATCCTGATCGTCAAGCTGATCGCGACCGCGGCGAAACAGATCGGCATGTTCCTGGTCATCCTCACCATCGTGAGCGCGGCCATCGTCGCCTTCATCATCTACACCATGACTATGGGCAAGCTGCGCGAGATCGCGGTCTTGAAGCTCATCGGCACGCGCGACCGCACCATCGCCGGCATGATCCTGCAGCAGGCGCTGGGCCTGGGCCTGATCGGTTTTGCGGTGGGCAAGCTGGTGGCCACGCTGTGGGCGCCGGTGTTTCCCAAATACGTGCTGCTGCTGCCCGGTGACTCGTTGGCGGGACTGGTGGCCACGCTGGTGATGTGCACGCTGGCCAGCACGCTGGCGATCCGCGTGGCGCTGAAGGTGGACCCGGGCGCGGCGATCGGATGAACCCCATGAACACACCCCAACCCGGTGGCATCCTGATCGAAGGCCTGCGCAAGGTCTATGGCCACGGCGACACGGCCGTGGAAGCGCTGAAACACGTGAACATGCAGGTGGCCCCTGGCGAGGTGGTGGGCCTGGTCGGGCCCTCGGGCTCGGGCAAGAGCACGCTGCTGAAATGCCTGGGCGCCATCATCGAACCCACCAGCGGCAAGATGACGCTGGGCAACGAAGTGATCTACGACAACGGCTGGAAAGTCAAAGACCTGCGCGCGCTGCGGCGCGACCGCATCGGCTTCGTGTTCCAGGCGCCGTACCTGATTCCGTTTCTGGACGTGACCGACAACGTGGCCCTGCTGCCGATGCTGGCGGGCTTGCCGAACGCGACAGCGCGCGAGCGGGCGCTGGAGCTGCTGACCGCGCTGGACGTGCAGCACCGCGCCAGGGCCGAGCCCTCGCAACTCTCGGGCGGCGAGCAGCAGCGCGTGTCGATCGCGCGCGCGCTGGCGAACAGGCCGCCGGTGATATTGGCCGACGAGCCCACCGCGCCGCTGGACAGCGAGCGCGCGCTGGCGGTGATGCGCATCCTGAACCAGATGGCGCAGCAGGCGCAGACCGCGATCATCGTCGTGACGCACGACGAAAAGATCATCCCCACCTTCAAGCGGATCTACCACATCCGTGACGGACAGACGGTGGAAGAAGCGGGCGAAGGCCGGGCGCTGGAAGAAGGCGCCAGCGCCTGACCAGCGTGCGGCGCGCGCCGATGGGTGACACGGCCGGGCGCTACCATCGCAGCATGCAATTCTTTGATTCCAGAACCACGCGCGCTGCCCTGCCCTTTGACCGCCTGATCGCCACACTGCGCGAGCGCTTCGCCGGCGGCAGCGAAGTGCCGGCCCGCCATGTGCACGAGATCACCAGCCCGGCCGGCGAAGGCGCGGGCGATCTCGCCAGCCGGCGCATGACCTCGCTGATCATGCCGGCCTGGCTGCCCGGCAAGTACTACGGCGTGAAGATCGTCAACATCGCTCCCGGCAACGCCAAGCGCGGCTTGCCCGGCCTGCACAGCAGCTACCTGCTGTTCGACGCGCGCACCGGCGTGCCGCTGGCTCATATCGACGGCGACGAAATCACACAACGCCGCACGGCGGCGGCTTCGGCGCTGGCGGCGTCTTACCTCGCGCGCGCCGACGCCAAGCACCTGCTGGTGGTGGGCGCGGGGCGCGTGGCGCAGCTGCTGCCCGCCGCCTTCCGCGCGGTGCGCCCGATCGAACGCGTGACGGTGTGGGCGCGTCGCCCCGCCGAGGCGCAGGCCATGGCCGCGCGGGTGCGCGAGGCGGGTCTGCCGGCCTTTGCCACGACCGACCTGGCCGCCGCCTGCGGCGAGGCCGACATCGTGAGTTGCGCCACGCTGTCCACCGAACCGCTGGTGCGCGGCGCCTGGCTCGCGCCCGGTTCGCACCTGGACCTGATCGGCGGTTTCACGCCCGCCATGCGCGAGGCCGATGACGCCTGCTTCGAAGACGCCCGCGTGTTCGTCGACACCGACGAGGCGCTGCAGAAAAGCGGCGACCTGCTGGTGCCGATGCAGCACGGCGTGCTGCGCGCCGACGATGTGCGCGGCACGCTGACCACGCTGTCCAAGGGCGTGGCCACCGGCCGCAAGACCGAGCAGGAGCGCACGGTGTTCAAGTCGGTCGGCACGGCGCTGGAAGACTTGGCCGCGGCGGTGCTGGTCTACGAATCGGCGAAGGGCTGAACCTCAGTCGCCGCCGTCCAGCGGCGCCAGCGGCACTTTCGACGCCGCCAGCATGCGGCCGGCCTGCGCCTGCAGGGCGTTCACCACCTCGTCGAGCTGCTGGCGCTGCTGCGCCGAAAGGCTGGACACCAGTTCGCGGTTGATCGTCATCACGCGCGGCAGGATCTGCCCGTAAACACGCCGGCCTTCGTCGGTCAGGAACACATGCACCTCGCGCCGGTCCGACGGACGCGGCTGGCGCGTGACCAGTTTCTTGGCCGCCAGCGAGGTGAGCGCGCGCGAGGTGCGGGCGCGGTCCAGCAAGGCGTGCTCGGCCAACACCGAAGACAACACGCCTTCGTGCTCGTTCAGCACCGACAGCACGCGCCACTCGCGCCGCGTGATGCCGAATTCGCTCTCGCACAACTGCACCACCAGCCGGCCAGCGGTGCTCTGGATGCGATGAAGCCGGTACAGCAGCAAGTCGCCCTGCCGCTGTGGATCGCTGACCCGGTCGGAAAGATGCATGGTCACAGTCTCAGGGAAAACACCGGGAATGATTGATTTCTGCAATTGATTGTGAATCTCTAGCATCGCGCCTTGCAGCGGGGAAACACCCGTTTGACGCACATCAATCAGGAGACAAGCATGCAACGACGCAAGTTCACCGCCAGCGCACTGGCCCTCGCCGCCACCGCCACCCTGCTGCCTGCCCAGGCACAGTCCCCTGAAAAACCCCCGTTGAAGATCGTGGTGGGCTTTCCGCCCGGCGGTTCCGCCGACCTGCTGGCACGGCTGATGGCCGAAGGCCTGAAGAACGACTTCTCCTCGGTGATCGTGGAGAACAAACCCGGTGCGGGCGGGCGCATCGCGCTCGGCCACGTCAAACGCGCGCCGGCCGACGGCCAGACTGTGGTGCTGCTGCCGAGCGGGCCGATGGTGCTGTTCCCGCACGTCTACAAGAAGCTGGACTACGACGCGGTGACGGACTTCACGCCGATCTCGCTGCTGGCGCATTTCCAGTTCAGTGTGGTGGCAGGGCCGTCGGCGGGCGTGAAGAACGTGGCCGAGATGCTGGCCAAGGCCAAGGCGGCGCCGGGCAAGAGCACCTACGGCACGCCAGGCCAGGGCACGCTGCCGCACTTCATGGGTGTGCTGTTCGGCCAGAAGGCCGGCGCCGAGCTGACGCACGTGCCGTTCCAGGGCGGTGGCCCCGCCAACACCGCGCTGCTGGGCGGCCACATCGACTACAAATTCGACGTGGTGACCGAAACCGCCGAGCTGCACCGCGCGGGCAAGGTGCGCATCATCGGCGTGACCGGCGCCCAGCGCGACCCGCAGGTGCCCGAGGTGCCCACGCTCAAGGAACAAGGCGTGGACATGGAGGCCACCGCCTGGTTTGCCATGTACGGCCCGGCGGGCCTGAAACCCGAGGTGCGCGACATGCTGAGTGCGGCCGTCGCCAAGGCCGTGCGCACACCCGCCTTGAAAACCAAGCTGCTGGAGCAGGGCTATGAGCCGGTGGGCTCCACGCCCGCCGAACTGGCCGCTGCCCAGAAAACCGACCTGCAACGCTGGGCCGGCCCGATCAAGGCCACCGGCATCCAACTCGACTGAACCTCCCATGAAAATTTCGAACCCCACACGCCGCACCACCCTCGCCGCCCTCGCCCTGACCGCCGCTCTCGGCGCGGGCCTGAGCACCGCGCACGCGCAAGACGCCTACCCAGCCAAGCCGGTGAAGTTCATCAACAACTTTCCGCCCGGCGGGCCGTCCGACATCCTGGCGCGCTCGGTGGCGGCCACGCTGCAGGAAACGCTCAAACAACCCTTCGTGGTGGAGAACAAGGCCGGTGCGGCCGGCAACATCGGCGCCGACCAGGTGGCCAAGAGTGCGGCCGACGGCTACACGGTGCTGTTTGGCATCGACACCACCTTCACCATCAACCCGCACCTGTACCCGACCCTGCCGTTCAAACCCACCGACCTCAAGCCGGTGGTGATCATGGCCTCGTCAGGCCTGCTGCTGGGCGTGAACCCGGGCACCGGCATCAAGAGTTTTGGCGACCTGCTGAGCCAGGGGCGCGCCAAGAGCCTGAACTTCAGCTCGGCCGGCAACGGCAGCCCGGGCCACCTGGCCGCGGCGATGCTGGGCAACAGCACGCCGGTCAAGACCACGCACATCCCCTACCGCGGCAACACCCCCGCCGTGACGGCCGTGCTGAGCGGCGAGGTGGACGGTGGCATCCTGGCCACACCGGGCATGCTGCCGCACGTGCAGAGCGGCAAGATCAACGCCCTGGCCGTCACCAGCGCGCGGCGTTCCCGGCTGGCGCCGCAGTTGCCCACCGTGGCCGAGCTGGGCCTCAAGAGCCTGGAGCAGGAGGTGCTGTACCTGGTGATGGTGCCCGCGGCCACGCCCGACGCGGTGGTGCAGACCCTGGCCAAGGGCATCACCGAGGCGCTGCAGCTCCCCGACGCGAAAGAGCGCCTGGTCAAGCTGGACCTGTTCTACGAAGGCCAGACCAACGCCGCAGCTGCCCAGCGCCTGGCCGGCCTGTCGGCGCGCTACGGCCAGATCGTGCGCGCCACCGGCATGAAACCCGAGTGAAAGGGAGTGCCCATGAGCCGCCCCAACATCATCTACATCGTCAGCGACGACCTGGGCTACGCCGACCTCGGCTGCTACGGCGGCCGCGAGGGGCCGGACGGCCCGGTCTCGCCGAACATTGATGCGCTCGCCGCTGGCGGCCTGAAGCTCACCGAGGGTTACGCCAACTCGCCGGTGTGTTCGCCCACGCGCTTCGCCATGATCACCATGCGCTACCAGTACCGCCTGCGCGGCGCGCTGGAAGAGCCGATCAACAGCCGCAGCAAGGGCAGCGCCACGCTGGGCCTGCCGCCCGAGATGCCCACCCTGCCCTCGCTGCTGAAAGACGCGGGCTACCGCACCGCGCTGATCGGCAAGTGGCACCTGGGTTACCCGCCGCATTTCGGCCCGTTGCGTTCGGGCTACGAAGAGTTCTTCGGCATCATGGCCGGCGGCGTGGACTACTTCACCCACTGCTCGTCCAGCGGCGACCACGACCTCTTCATCGGTGAAGACACCCACAAGGAAGTGGGTTACCTGACCGACGTGTTCTCGAACAAAGCGGTGGCGCACGTGAAGGCGCGCGCAGCCGAGGCGCGCGACGGCACGCCGTTCTTTTTGAGCCTGCACTACACGGCACCGCACTGGCCCTGGGAAACGCGCGACGACGCGCACGTGGCGCCCGAGGTGGCGGCCAACCTGTTCCATCTGGACGGCGGCAGCGTGAACGCCTACCGCCGCATGATCCACCACATGGACGAAGGCATCGGCTGGATCACGGCCGCGTTGCGCGAAGAAGGCCTGCTGGAGAACACCCTGATCGTCTTCACCAGCGACAACGGCGGTGAGCGCTTTTCGGACAACTGGCCGCTGGTGGGCGGCAAGATGGACCTGACCGAAGGCGGCATCCGCGTGCCCTGGATCGCGCACTGGCCGGCGGTGATTCCGCCCGGCTCGGTGAGCGCGCAGCACGGCCTGACCATGGACTGGTCCGCCACGATGCTGGAACTCGGTGGCGGGCAGGAACACCCCGACTACCCGCTGGACGGTGTGTCGCTGGCGCCCCTGCTGCGCGACCCTTCGCACCGTTTCGAGCGACCCATGCACTGGCGCATGAACCACCGCGGCCAGCGTGCGCTGCGCGACGGCGACTGGAAGTACCTGATGGTGGACGGGCATGAGTACCTGTTCAACATCCCGGCCGACGCGCGCGAGCGCGCCAACCTCGCCAGGCGCGAACCGCAGCGGCTGGCCGAGATGCGCGAGCGCTGGCTGGCCTGGGACGCGACCATGCCGCCGATCCCGGACGACGCGACGGTGAGCCTGGGCTACGGCGCAAAAGACATGCCCCAGCGCTGAGGCCCCTCCGCCAGCACGCAGTCTGCGTGCTGGCCTCGCCCCGTGATGCCACGGGGAAAACCACATTACCCATATGGGCTACCCGTCATCACCCTTCGCGGTGATAGACGGTTGGGTGGTCCTCTTGAAGAATCAGCTTCCATGCGGTGATGGAAAGCTGCCAAAAAAACTTCAGGAGACAACGATGGATTTCAACAAGGAATTTGACGCCTCGGGCCTGGCCTGCCCGATGCCGATCGTCAAGACCAAGAAGGCGCTGGCGGACATGGCCAGCGGGCAGATCCTGCGCGTGGTGGCGACCGACCCCGGCTCGGTGTGCGACATGGCGGCGTTTGCCGAGCAGACGGGCAACGCCTTGCTCGAACAGAGCAGCGAGAACAGCAAGTTCGTGTTCTACCTCAAGAAGGCCTGAACCCCTCGCGCCTTTTCACCACGCCGGAGACACGCAACGTGGCAAGCAAAAAAATGGCGTTGATCGCCACCAAGGGCACGCTGGACATGGCGTACCCGCCGTTCATCCTGGCGTCCACCGCGGCCTCGCTGGGCTGGGACGTACAGATCTTCTTCACCTTCTACGGGTTGCAGCTGCTGCGCAAGAGCCTCGATGGCGTGCAGATCAGCCCGCTGGCGAACCCCGCCATGCCGATGCCGGTGCCCATACCGGTGATGGTGCAGATGCTGCCCGGCATGGAAGCGATGGCCACGATGATGATGAAGAAGAAGATGAAGTCCAAGGGCGTGGCCTCGCTGCAGGAACTGCGCGACGTCTGCCTGGAGCTGGAGGTCAAGTTCGTGGCCTGCCAGATGACGGTGGACCTGTTCGAGTTCGAGACCAGCGAGTTCATCAAGGACGTCGAATACGGCGGCGCCGCGACCTTCATGAAGTTCGCGGGCGAGTCGGACGTCTGCCTGTTCATCTGAGCCCTGACCGCTCGCGCGGCCCGCGTCTGCGCTCCACCCGGCGCTGGCGATTCAGAGAAATCCGGTCCATCGCCTGAACGGCATCAACCCGATAGAGGCCCGCGATGAAACATTTCATTCTGTGGTGCGTGTGGCTGTGTTCGTCACAGGCCTGTCTGGCGCTGGAACCCTATGTGCAGGGCGACAAAGTGCCCGGCCAGGAGTTGTCAGCGCAACTTGATCAGGTGGACAGGAAGCTGCAAGCCGCGGGCTTCACCGTCGTGGGCCGGCACACGCCCCCGGGGCTGCCCGGCCACGCCAGCCTGGTGGTCACCGACCCCGACATGCTGGCCGCCGTGCGCACCATCGGTGGCTCGGCCATCGTGGCCGCCGCCATACGCGTGGGCCTGCAGAGCGACGGCACGCTGAGCTACATGAACCCGGATTACTGGTACCGCGCCTACCTGCGCGGCCAGTACCCGGCCGCGCAAGCCGCGGCCCAATCGGTGCAGCAACGACTGGCCAAGGCGCTGGGTGCTGGGCCCGGTTTCGGCGGCAACGTGTCCGAGGGCGATCTGGCGAACTACCGCTACATGTTCGGCATGGAGCGCTTTGATTCCGCCAACAGCCTGCTGGCCACGCACGCGAGTTTCGAGGAAGCGCTCAAGAGCGTGCAGGGCAATCTGTCCAACGGGGTGGGCAGCACCCGACGGGTGTACGAGGTGGTGAGCCCGGGCAGCAAGACCGCGGTGTTCGGCGTCGCGATGAACGACACGGGCGACGGCGAGGGCTGGTGGGTCAACAAGATCGGCGCGGACCACATGGCGGGCCTGCCCTACGAAGTGTTCATCGTGGACAACAAGGTTTACGCGCTGTACGCCCGCTACCGCATCGCACTGGCGTGGCCGGCGCTGGGCATGGGCCAGTTCATGCGCATCGTCAACGCGCCCGAGGCCATTCGCAGCACGCTCACCCGCGTTGCGGGGGCCCCCGCCCACTGATCTGTCTTTCACTGAAATGGAGTCCGACACATGAGCGAAGGAATGAACCCGGCAACGCTGGTGGTCTGGGGCGGTTTTGTCCTGGCCTTCATCTTTGGCGCCGTCGCCAACAAGACCAACTTCTGCACCATGGGAGCGATTTCGGACGTGGTCAACATGGAGCACTGGGGCCGCATGCGCATGTGGCTGCTGACCATCGCGGTGGCCATGATCGGTGCCAACCTGCTCTATTACTTTGGCCAGATCGATTTGTCCAAATCGGTCTACCAGCGGCCTGTGCTGCCCTGGCTGTCGCTGCTGCTGGGCGGCGCCCTGTTCGGTGTGGGCATGACGATCGCTGCCGGCTGCACCAACAAGAACCTGGTGCGTGTGGGCGGGGGCAGCCTGCGTTCGGTGGTGGTGCTGACTGTTCTGGCGATCTCGGCCTACATGACGCTCAAGGGCCTATTTGGCCAGTGGCGCGCGAGCTTCCTGGACCCCGTCTCGATCGACCTGTCGCAATGGGGCCTGAGCGCGCAGGGCCTGCCGCTGGTGCTGGCCAAGCTGACCGGCCTGCCGGACAAGACGGCGCTGCTGATCACCCTGACCGTGATCGGCCTCGGCCTGCTGGCCTTCGTGTTCAAGGACAAACGCTTCCGCAGCAACCGGTCACACGTGTTCGGCGCGGTGGTGCTGGGCCTGCTGGTGGTGGCGGCGTGGTACCTGACGGGTCATCTTGGATACGGCGAAGACCCCGAGACCATGGAGACGGTGTACTTCTCGACCAACACGCGCACGCTGGAGTCCATGAGCTTCGTCGCTCCGGTGGCCTACAACCTGGAAATGCTGATGATGTGGACCGACAAGTCGCTGCGCATGACGTTCGGCATTGCCTCGGCCATCGGCGTGGTGCTGGGGTCGTTCGCCTACGCCATCAGCACCGGTCAGTTTCGCTGGGAAGGCTTTGCCTCCATGGAAGACCTGCGCACCCAGCTCATCGGCGCTGTGCTGATGGGCTTCGGCGGTGTGACCGCGATCGGCTGCACCATCGGGCAAGGCCTGTCGGGCATTTCCACGCTGGCGATCGGTTCTTTCCTGGCGCTGGCGGGCATCATCGGCGGCGCGGTGGCCACGATGAAGTGGCAGCAACGCTGAGGTAGACCGATCAGCTGTCGGGCGACGAGGCCCGCCGCCGCGGCTGCCAAGCCAGTATCTGCGCGACGATGCGCTCCCAGGGCAGTTGCAACAGGCTGCCATGTTCCTTTTTGGCCTGCACCACCAGGCGGTGCACATCGGGCTGAGAGGCGCCGAGCACCTGCTGCAAACCTTGCAAGCCACCGCCGTGCAGTCGCATGACGGTGCCGTGGGTGAGCAGTGCACCCGGGTGCAGCTTCAGCGGGAAGGTGGCCCGCTCCAGGAACAGGCGCTCCAGCGTTTCGCAGTTCAGGTGCGCCGGGGCCTGGCTGCAAGCCAGCACCTCGCGCTCGGCCACCGAGTGCCGCTCGGCCAGCTCGCACACCGCCTGCCGCGCCAGCAGCGCCGCCTTGAACACGCAGGGCAGGCGGTTGACTTCGGCCTGGGTGCGGCGGTAGGCGGCCTCGTCCACCATGTCCGGCCTCTCGTGTCTATTCTTCACCCGGGTGCCCGGGTTCACGCACCTGGCACAGCAGCTCTTCGGCCTGCCACGCGTTCTCGGCAAAGATCACCTTCACCTTGTCCGGCGAGTCGGGCGGCAGCGCAGCGCGCAGCGTCTTGGCCTGGCCGGAAGCGGCGGCAAAGGCGCCGTGTTCTTCCAGCTGATCGAGCTGGCCGAAAGGTCTGACGCGGTAGATGTAGTAGGGCACAGGGTTCCTCAGACGTAGCGTTTGCTGGCGCGGCGCCGCCCGGGCAGCGCCTTCTGGATGATCACACCGCGCACGGCCGACAGATTGGGCAGCGGCCGGTCGGCGAAGGCCGGGTTGAGCGCGTGCAGCGTCCAGCCGTTCGCCTGCTGGCAGAGCTGGCGGAAGATCCACTCGCCGGCGTGCTGGGCCAGCACGAAGCTGCCGTCGCGCAGCAGGCCTTCGGGTTCGATGAGGATGATTTCGCCCTCCATGAACTCGGGCTCCATGCTGGTGCCGAGCACGCGCAAGGCAAAGGCTTCGCTTCCTGAACAAGCCCCCACGCTGGCCACTGCGTTGGCTGCGCTGCCCCCCGAGGGGGCCTTCGCGCCTTGGGGCGGCCCGGCGTCGCTCAAGTTGGCGGTGGCAGGCGCTTCTTTTGGCGAGCCACTCATGCCATCTCCCCCACCGGCTCGACCAGCACCAGGCTGCGGATCTGTGCCGCCGGCACGCCCGCGGCGCGCAGCTCGGCGTCGAGCGATTGCACGAAGACCGCGGGGCCCGCGAGATAGAAATCGCAGTCGATCTCGAACAGGTCGGCGCGCATGGCGCGCGCCAGCTGCAGTGCGCCGAAGGCCACGTCTGGTTCGGCCAGCAGCTCGTATTCGAACGGGTCCAGCGCTTCCGACCAGGCGCGGCACTGGTTGGCCAGAAAGTGCCCGTCGGGTCGCGTGGCGAGCCAGAACAGCGAGAGCGAAGGCGCGTTGTCGAGCGCCAGGGCGTGTTCGATCAGGCTCTTGATGGGTGCAAAGCCGGTGTCGCAGGCGGCAAAGACCAGCGGACGGGCGCTCTCGGCGAGCACGAATTCGCCCACCGGTCCCCACACCGTGACGCTGTCGCCGGCCTGGATGTTGTCCGAAAACAGTTGCCGCGCAAAAGGGTCCAGCGGATGGCGCTCGATGAAGAAGTGCAGGTTGCGGTCGTCGCACGGGCAACTGGCGATGGGGTAGAGCGCGTGCGCGTCGCTCCCGTCCGGGCGGTTCAGGCCCAGCGTGACCGACTGCCCGGCCAGGAAGCGCAGGCGGTGGCTGCGCGGGGTCTGCAGGTGCAGCAGCCGCGTGCCCGGCGCGAGCTGCGTGACGGCGCGCACGGTGGTCACGATCTGCTGCTGCGGGATGTCCTGCGGGCCACTGGCCTCCAGCAGCTCCAGCGTCAGCTCGCTGCTGGCCGCGGTGTGGGCGCACGCCAGCGTGTAGCCCTGGGCGCGCTCGGCCTCGGACAGCGGGTAGTCGCAGGGCTGCGTGCGCGTCACCTCACCCGAGATCACGCGCACCTTGCACATGCCGCAGGTGCCGTTGCCGCAGCCGTAGTTGAGCTTGAGCCCGGCGAGCAGCCCGGCCTGCAGCAGGGTGGCGTGCCCCTCGACACAGAACTGGTGGCCGCTGGGGCGCACCGTCACCTGGGCTGTCATGACTTTGAGCATGTCGTCCATCACCGTGAGCAGATCGGCCTGTTCGGTCGCGAGCGCCTGCGCCAGACCCTGGTCGACGAAATCCTGCAGTTCCGACAGCGCCAGCGGCGAGGCGCCGTCGTCTTGCAGGGCATGGATGCGCGTCTGCAGCGCAATCACCAGCGCGTGGTAACGCTGCAACCAGCGCCGCACATCGGCCAGTTCCTGCGTCTGGTGGAAGAGCCGCTGCGCCAGCACCTCCTGGCTGGGCAGCAGCCGCTCGCGCAGGCGCTTGCCAAAGGCCTCGTCACGGATGTGCGCCACCCGCTCCAGCAGGCCGGTTTCTTCCAGCTGCACGTCGGGGTACAGCCGCAGCAGTTCGTCGGTGGACACCAGGCCCTCGGTCAGCACCATCGCGCCCGAGCGCACCTGCTGCTGCAACGCACCCCGCGACACGCCGACGAGCTGGGCGGCGCGCCAGATGGTCAGCCAATGGCTCACAACTGCAGCTCCGGTAGAGCCGTTTGCGGCGCGCGGTGATCGGCCATGGGCGGTGCGCCAACGCGGTCCAGGTAACGCGCGCGGTACAGCAGACGCGGGCGCTGCGGGTGATCGGTGAAGGCGCCGCGCTCGTGCGGCACGTTGTTGCAGACCAGTCCCATGCCAGGCAGCAGCCGCAGGCGAAAGATCCAGGGCGCGTCGCTGGACAGCAGCTGCTCCAGAAAGGCGACGGCTGCGCGGGTGTCGGGGTCGTTCTTCCAGGCGATGCTGCGCGTGCGCGCGGTGTAGCGCATGTGCAGCGCACCCACGTCCGGCAACACGGTGAACACCGGGCCGCTCTGCTCGGGACGGGCCACACCGTGGTCGTCGGCCCGCTCGGGAATGGTCATGGCGTCGGGCGCCATGAGCGCATGCACCCACGCGGGGTTGGTATCGCGCAGCGCGATGTAGAGCCGGTCATGGTCCACCAGCCCGCTGAGGCCGCCTTCGCTCGCCGCGCGCACGCAGTGCAGCACCATGCCTTCGATGCGGCGCGACTGCGGGTGGTAGTAGCCGTCGGTGTGCCAGCGGATGGGCTTGTCGGTGTAGGGGATGAAATCGGCGCGCGCGCCAGGCCGCTGCGTGGACACCGCGATCGGCGAGATGCCGTCTTCGTCGGCCAGCCAGTTGGCGTCGAGCCGGTGCAGGCCGAGCTGTGACCCAAGCAGGCGCGGCAGCGCCTTGTCTTCTTCGACCACAGGGCTGCGGTAGACCACCATGTTGGCGCGCGCGCAGGTGTGCAGCAGCGCCGCGCGCTCGTGTGCGCTCAGGCAGCGCGGGTCGGCCACGTCGACGATCAGGTCTTCCACCCGCTGCGGCATCGCAGCCAGGCGGGCCGCCCGCCACTGCGCGTAGGCCCGAGGCTGATCGAGGTCGAACGGGCTGGGTGTATTGATAGCCATGTCTAGTCTCCGCTCAGGGTGGCGCGGCGTTTGGGCCGTGGCTCGGTGGACAGAGCGCCCTGCATGCCCCGGCGCACCATCTCCAGCGCTTCGGGCACCTCATAGGCCATCAGCTGGTCTTTGACCCAGTGCCGGTCCTTGGCCGGCATCACGCCTTCGATGCGGCTGCCGAGGTAACGCACGAAGCCGAAGTCCGGCCCGTCGGGACCGTGCCCGAAGTCGGCATAGGCCTCGCCGAGCTGATTGCAGAAATCGATGAACTGGTTGCGCCAGCTGTCCGCGCCCTCGGGCGGCTCGCCCAGCCATTCCTGCTCGCTTTCCTCCAGGATTTCGGCCACGCGGCGCACCAGCGCACCGGTGAATTCCGCGCGTTGTTCGGCGTCCATGCGCTCGAACGCCATGCGGTCCACCACCTGGAGCAGGAAGCCCAGGATCTCGCGCATGAAGGCGAAATATTGCGGGCCGACGTCGATGTCGAAGCGGGCCTCGCGCATCTGCTTGACCATGTTCTGCGTCACGCGCCAGACGATGAAGGCCACGACGCTCGCGGTCTCCTTCGCGGACTTCGGGCGCCCGCTGTCAAACCACTGGTTCTTGATGCGCAGGGCCATGCGAACGCCTCAATATCCGCCCTTGCCCAATGGCTGGGGAAGCCCGGCCACTTTCGCCGCCTGCTTGGCCGGACCGAGCGGGAACAGGTCGTACAGGTACTTGCTGTCCACGCCCTCGCGGATCTCGCTGTAGCCCTTGAGCATGTTGCGGAAGTTGGGCGTGTGGCCGTGCTCGCGGTACTGGTCGCGCATGTAGCCGATGACTTCCCAGTGCTCGGCCGTCAGGGTGATGCCATCGGCCGCCGCGATCACCTGCACCGCATCTTCGCTGTAGTCGGGTTCGAGCAGGTAGCCCTCGGCATCGGTTTCGAGTTCAACGCCATTGATCTGGTAGCCCATACTGGTGTCTCCGTGGTGGGGGTTGAAAAAAGTGATCTATTCGCCGACCGCGGCGGCCGACTTGTGCGGCACGAAGACGCCGCAGCCCAGCAAGCGGTGGCGCCCGAGCCCGAGCTCCTGCAGACGCAGCGAGTCGGCCGCGGTGAGCCCGTGCAGCATCAGGCTGAAGGTGGTCATCGCACCCGCGGGCCAGTCGCGCCGCTGGCGCTTGCCGCAGACCACCTGCGAGCGCACGGCCAGCGTCTGCAGCTCGCCGTTCATGGCCTGCATGAAGGCAATCTCGTCATCCCCCTCGGCGGCCACCGCGTAGGCGTACAGGGTGCGGTGCGGCAGCAGTTCGCGCACGTGCGGCTGGCCCAGGGTCACTGCATGGCCGCCGAGCTGCAGGGTGCGCCCGGCGAGCCCGGCCGCTTCGTCGAATCGCTCGCGCGGCAGCCTCAGCAGCAGGCGCGTGCGTTGCGACAGCAAAGCTTCGGCGTCGGTGCCCGCCACCAGCTTGAGCGGGTGGATGCCGGCCAGCGGCTCTTCGGCCAGCCAGGGCATTTCGCGCACCAGCGCGGCCCGCAAGGCCGGCGCGGCATCGCGCGGCAGGCTGTGCCCTTCCAGCGGAAAGACCATGTCGACCAGGGTGGCCAGCAGCGGTTCGTCCGGGCTCACTGGACTACCCTCCGTGCTGCGCACTGCGGGGCTGAGCGCCTTCGGAACGGCCGGGCGGCGCTCATGGTGCCTCCGTCCGGTCGGCTTGTTCCTGCGCCCAGCGCAGCAGCGCCTGGCCCCAGTGTTCGGCGGTCTGGGGGTCGATGTCGAAGATCGTGAAGCGGCTGCCTTCGCGGATGCGCGTGCGCAGCAGGCTCATGCCGCCACCGTCGTGGTCGAACTGCTGCAGTTCGATTTCCTGCCCACCAAGGGGCACCCGGAATCGGTCTAGCGGGGTGATCTGGCTCATGTCTCCGTCACTCTGTGGCCGGCGCCGGCTGGCGGGCTTCTTTCATCTGCGCTATTGGCGCAATTCCGGGGGCGGCAGTCTATAGCCGGGACGGGTGGCAGCACATAACCCATCTGGGTAGTCCCGCCTAGCCAACGAGGGGGATAGCAAGAAGACCACCTCGCCTCCTACGATGCACCCCACACCGGAAGACGGGCCGACAGAGCCCCCGCAATGCCCACGATGCGAGACCGCCGTTGTCGAAAACGGCACCCCGACAGGAGACAAGACATGGCCAAAAAAATGCACGACACGCCGATGCTCGACGAGCTCGAGAGCGGCCCGTGGCCCAGCTTCGTGACCGGCCTCAAGCGGCTGGCCGGCGAAAAGGACTACATGGTTGACCTGATGGGTCAGCTTGAAACCTCCTACCGCACCCGCAAGGGCTACTGGAAAGGCGGCACGGTGGGTGTGTTTGGTTACGGCGGCGGCGTGATCCCGCGCTTCACCGAGCTCAAGGACGCCGACGGCAAACCCCAGTTCCCCGACGCCGCCGAGTTCCACACGCTGCGCGTGCAACCGCCTCCGGGCATGCACTACGACACCGACGTGCTGCGCAAGATGTGCGACATCTGGGAGCGCCACGGATCCGGTCTGATCGCCTTCCATGGCCAGTCGGGCGACATCATGTTCCAGGGCGCCAAGACCGACAAGGTGCAGGACGCCTTCGACGAACTCAACGAGCTTGGCTTTGACCTCGGCGGCGCCGGCCCGGCCGTGCGCACCTCGATGAGCTGCGTCGGCGCGGCGCGCTGCGAACAGTCGTGCTTTGACGAAGCGCGCGCCCACCGCCAGGTGCTCAACACCTTTCTCGACGACATCCACCGTCCGGCCCTGCCCTACAAGTTCAAGTTCAAGTTCTCGGGCTGCTCGAACGACTGCATGAACTCGATCCAGCGCTCGGACATGGCCGTCATCGGCACCTGGCGCGACAACATGCGCACCGACGAAGCCCTGGCGCGCAAGTGGTTCGACAAACACGGCATGAACGAGCTGGTGAACGACGTCATCAGCCGCTGCCCGACCAAGACCATCCTGCTCAAGGAGGTCAAGGACGTGGCCCACGGTCCGAAGATCTCCAGCGTGAAGATCAACGACACCCAGTGCCTGGAGATCGACAACGGCAACTGCGTGCGCTGCATGCACTGCGTCAACGTCATGACCGGCGCGCTGGCCCACGGCACCGACACCGGCGCCACGATCCTGGTCGGCGGCAAGCGCACGCTCAAGATCGGCGACCTGATGGGCACGGTGGTGGTGCCCTTCATGCCGCTCAAGACCGACGAGGACTACAAGGGCCTGGTCAAACTGGCCCAGAAGATCATCGACTTCTTCGCCGAGAACGCGCTGGAGCACGAGCGCACTGGCGAAATGATCGAGCGCATCGGCCTGGTGAATTTCCTCGAAGGCATCGAGCTGGAGGTGGACCCCAACATGGTGTCCACCCCGCGCACCAACCCCTACGTGCGCACCGACGACTGGGACGAAGAAGCCGCCAAGTACATGGCGCGCAAGCAGGCTGCCGCCTGACCGGCGCAGCGCACTTCTTTCCGCCCGAATTCTTCTCAACCGTCCAACCCGGGAAGGCAACCCATGGCCCAAATGCGTACCCCCATCGAGAGCGGCGTGCCGGACAACAAGCCGTACCTGCATCCGACCCTGCTGAAAAACTACGGCAACTGGCGCTACCACGACCGGCCCCGGCCCGGCGTGCTGCACCATGTCTCGCACAGCGGTGACGAGGTCTGGTCGGTGCGCGCCGGCACCCAGCGCCAGATGGACGTGCACACGATCCGCAAGCTGTGCGACATCGCCGACACCTACGCCGAAGGGCATGTGCGCTTCACCATCCGCTCGAACATCGAGTTCATGGTGGCCGACCCGAACAAGGTGGCGCCGCTGATCTCGGCCCTGACCGAAAGCGGCTTCCCGGTGGGTGGCACCGGCAACTCGGTGTCGATGATCGCGCACACCCAGGGCTGGCTGCATTGCGACATCCCGGGCACCGACGCCTCGGGCGCCGTGAAGGCCCTGATGGACGAGCTCTACACCGAGTTCATCCGCGAAGAGATGCCCAACCGCGTGCACCTGTCCACCAGCTGCTGCGAGATCAACTGCGGCGGCCAGGCCGACATCGCGATCGTGATCCAGCACACCAAGCCGCCCAAGATCAACCACGATCTGGTGGCCAATGCCTGCGAACGCCCGGCCGTCGTGGCGCGCTGCCCGGTGGCCGCGATCCGCCCCGCGCTGGTCAACGGCAAACCCTCGCTGGAGGTGGACGAGAAAAAATGCATCTGCTGCGGCGCCTGCTTCCCGCCCTGCCCGCCGATGCAGATCAACGACCCGGAGCACTCCAAGTTCGCGATCTGGGTCGGTGGCAAGAACTCCAACGCGCGCGGCAAACCGACCTTCATGAAGATGGTCGCCTCGGGCATCCCGAACAACCCGCCGCGCTGGCCCGAGGTGTCGGAGATCGTCAAGAAGATCCTCTACACCTACAAGGCCGACGCCCGCCCCTGGGAGCGCCTGTCGGACTGGGTAGAGCGCATCGGCTGGCCCAACTTCTTCGAGAAGTGCGAGCTGCCCTTCACCAAGTACCTGATCGACGACTGGCGCGGTTCGCGCTCCAGCCTGAACGCCTCGACCCACATCCGTTTCTGACCAACGCCGGCGGACCCAGCACATGAAATTCGGACTACTCGTCAGCGAGGGGCCCTACACCCACCAGGCCTCCGACAGCGCCTACCAGTTCTGCATGGCCGCGATCGCGAAAGGGCATGAGATCCAGCGCGTGTTTTTCTACCACGACGGTGTCAACAACGCCACGCGGCTGACCGAGCCACCCCAGGACGACCGCCACATCGTCAACCGCTGGTCGAATCTGAAGACCGAGCACAACGTGGACCTCGTGGTCTGCGTGGCCGCCGCGCTGCGCCGCGGCATCAAGGACGAGGTGCTGGCCCCGGGCTTTCGCATCTCGGGTCTGGGCCAGCTGGTGGACAGCGGCATCAAGGCAGACCGCCTGATCACCTTCGGAGACTGAAATGAAGAAGTTCATGTTCGTCAACCGCAAGGCCCCCTACGGCACGATCTACGCGCTGGAGAGCCTGGAGGTGGTGCTGATCACCGCCACGCTGGACCAGGACGTCAGCCTGGTGTTCATCGACGACGGTGTCTACGAGCTGGTCAAGGGCCAGCAGACCAAGGACATCGGCATCAAGAACTTCTCGCCCAGCTACCGGGCGCTGGAAGGCTACGACGTGGAGAAGCTCTACGTGGACCAGGCCTCGCTGTCGCAGCGTGGCCTGAGCACGGCCGACCTGCTGGTGCCGGTGGAGGTGCTGGACACCGCGCAGATGGCCGAGCTGATGGCGCAGCAGGACGTGGTCCTGAGTTTCTGAGGAGAACCCCATGCTGCACATCGTCAACAAATCCCCCCACCAGACCGGCTCGCTGGAGAGCTGCCTGCGCATGGCCCTGCCTGGCCACGCCGTGCTGCTGATCGAAGACGGCGTCTACGCCGCCACCGCCGGCGGTCCGCTCGAGAGCCGGCTGAAAGACGCCGCTGACCAGGTCAAGGTCTACGCCCTCAAGCCCGACCTGGACGCGCGCGGTATGACCACCCGCGCGCTGGACGGCGTGACGCTGGTGGACTACGGCGGCTTCGTGGACCTGGTGGCCGAACACAGCGCATCGAACAGCTGGCTCTGAAGCCGGCCTACCCCGCATTTCATTCCGACAACCTGAGGAAAACACCATGAGCATCGCAATCAATGGCAGCACCTACGAAACCGACGAAGAGGGCTACCTGATCAACCTGGCCGACTGGAACAAGGACATTGCCGAGTACATCGCCGAGGAAGAGAAAGTCCCGCTGAGCGACAACCACTGGGAAGTCATCAATTTCCTGCGCGACTACTACAACGAATACCAGATCGCTCCGGCCGTGCGCGTGCTGACCAAGGCCATCGGAAAACAGTTCGGCGAAGAAAAGGGCAACAGCAAGTACCTGTACGACCTGTTCCCCTACGGCCCCGCCAAACAGGCCTGCAAGATCGCCGGCCTGCCCAAGCCGACCGGCTGCGTCTGAGCGGCTGGCGTCCATCGCACGGTCTGCCGGATCGGCCTGACTGCCTGATCACTTCGCCACCCCGACACAGGTCCCTGTGATGAGCGCTCTCTCGATCTTCTTCGCTGCGCTGTTCTACCTGGCCACCGCCCTCTTCGTGGTCGGGCTGGCGTTGAAAATCCGGCAGTACGCGGCCACGCCCGCGCCGCTGAAGATCGCCCTCACACCCGCACCGCTCACGACCACAGGCGTGGGCTTTCGCCTGACGCGCGAGGTGGTGTTTTTCGAGAGCCTGTTCCGCTCCAGCAAATGGACCTGGGCTTTCGGCTGGATGTTCCATGCCGCCTTGCTGCTGGTGGTGTTGCGCCATGTTCGCTATTTCCAGGAGCCGGTCTGGCTGCCGATTGCGATGGTGCAACCCTTCGGCACCTACGCGGGTTTTGCCATGGTGGCCGGCCTGGCCGGGCTGTGGGCGCGGCGCTTCCTGGTGGACCGCGTGCGCTACATCTCAACCCCTTCGGACCACCTGATGCTGGCGCTGCTGATCGCCATCGGCCTGACCGGACTGGCGATGCGTTTCGTGGCGCACACCGACATCGTCGCGGTCAAGGTGTTCATGCTGGGCCTGATGCGCCTGAGCGTGCAGCCGCTGCCGGCCGACCCGGTGCTGCTGGTGCACCTCTCGCTGGTGGCGCTGCTGATGATCATCTTCCCCATCAGCAAGCTGCTGCACGCGCCCGGCCTGTTCTTCAGCCCGACCCGCAACATGACCGACAACCCGCGCGAAGCCCGCCACCAGGCCACCTGGGCCGCGGCCATGGACAAATAAACGGAGCCCCATCCGCCATGGCCACCGCCGCATTCACCACCCCCAAGCTGAAGCCCTACCCAGTCATCCCGCTGGTGCAGGTGGGCGCCACCTCGCACCTCAAGCCCTTCATCGCTTCAGAGGCGATCCAGAAGAACCTGGGCTTTCCGGGTGAGCTGGCCGACGACTGGCAGGCCAAGGCGATCGCCAAGATGGGCGAGCTGCTGGGCAAGTACCGCTCGCTGCGCGTCTACATGGACGCCTGCGTGCACTGCGGCGCCTGCTCCGACAAATGCCACTACTTCCTCGGCACCGAAGACCCAAAGAACATGCCCGTGGCGCGCCAGGACCTGATGCGCCAGGTCTACCGCCGCTACTTCACCTTTGCCGGCAAACATTTCCCCAAACTGGTCGGCGCCAAAGACCTGACGCGTGAGGTGCTGGACGACTGGTACAGCTATTACCACCAGTGCTCCGAATGCCGGCGCTGTTCGGTGTTCTGCCCCTACGGCATCGACACCGCCGAAGTCACCATGGCCGCGCGCGAGATCATGGACTCGATCGGCATGGGCCAGAAATATTCCAACGAGATCATCGGCAAGGTGCACCGCATCGGCAACAACCTGGGCATCCCCGGGCCGGCGCTGGAAGACACCCTGCTGGGCCTGGAAGAAGACACCAAGGACGAGACCGGCCTGGACGTGCGCTTCCCGCTCGACGTGAAGGGTGCCGAGGTGCTGCTGGTCACGCCCTCGGCCGACTTCTTCAGCGAGCCACACGTGGACAGCCTGATCGGCTACGCCAAAGTGTTCCATGCCGCGGGCGTCAGCTGGACGCTGTCCACCATGGCCAGCGAAGCGGGCAACTTCGGCATGTTCATCGGCAACTACGAACAGCTGCGCAAGATCGCGCTGCGCATCCGTGAAGCCGCGCTGGAGCTGGGTGTGAAACGCATCGTGGTGGGTGAATGCGGCCATGCCTGGCGCGTGGCCTACAGCTTCTGGAACACGCTGGTGGGCATCGGCGCCGGTGGCAAGGACCCGTTCGCCATCGAACTGCAGAACCAGCTGGACCACCGCTACAAGCAGCCCATGCACATCTGCGAGTTCACGCACGACCTGATCGTGCGTGGCGCGCTGCGGTTCGACAAAGAGAAGAACGACCACCGCATCATCACTTTCCACGACTCGTGCAACGTGGCGCGAGCCTCCCGCATGGGCGATTTCGCCGGTGGTCAGTTCACCATCCCGCGCGACATCATCAAGGCGGTGGCCAACAACTTCCACGACATGGCGCCCGAGACCATCCATGAAAGCACCTTCTGCTGCGGTGGCGGTGGCGGCCTGCTGACCGACGACCTGCTGGAGCTGCGCGTCAAGGGTGCACTGCCACGCATGGAGGCGCTCAAGAACGTGGTGGACGAACACGGCGTGAACTTCATGGCCACCATCTGCGCCATCTGCAAGGCGCAGTTCACCAAGGTGCTGCCGCAGTACGGTTTTGACATGAGCATGGTCGGTGGTGTGCACCAGCTCGTGAGCAAGGCCATCCGGCTCGGTGACAAGTAAGCGCGCGCCCCGACGCCCCGCGACCCCACAACGATCCCAGGAGACAAGACATGTCAGCCAACCCCGATTCCGTCAGCGTCCAGCCCCTCAACTTCCGGCGCTACAAGGACGGCGACCACAAGCCGGGTCCGTGGCAGAAACAGATCTTCAACGCCGATCATTCGCACAAGTGCCCGACCTACATCCAGAGCACGCCGCCCTGCCAGGGCAGCTGCCCCTCGGGTGAGGACATCCGCGGTTACCTGAACATCGTGCGCGGCGTCGAGAAGCCACCGGCCGGCATGCCCTGGCAGGAATACGCCTTCCGCCGCCTGACCGAAGCCAACCCATTCCCGTCGGTGATGGGCCGGGTCTGCCCGGCGCCCTGTGAATCGGGCTGCAACCGCAACCAGGTCGAAGACTTCGTCGGCATCAACTCGGTCGAGCATTTCCTCGGCGAATACGCGATTGCCAACAACCTGGCTTTCAAGAAACCGGATTTTTCCAGCGGCAAAAAAGTCGCCGTCATTGGCGGCGGCCCAGCCGGTTTGTCAACGGCCTACCAGCTGGCGCTGCGCGGCCACGCCGTCACGCTGTTTGACGAGCGTGCCGAACTTGGCGGCATGATGCGCTACGGCATCCCGGGCTTTCGCACGCCGCGTCAGGTGCTCGACGCCGAGATCCAGCGCATCCTGGATCTGGGTGTGGTGGCACGCACCAACTGCCGCATCGGCACCGACGTCACGATGGAACAGATCCGCGCCGACTTCGACGCCGTGTTCCTCGGGCTGGGCGCACAGTCCGGCCGGGGCCTGCCGGTCGAGGGCGCGGACGCGCCCAACTGCGTGACCGCGACCTCCTTCCTCAAGGCCTTCAACGACGGGCGCCTGCGCCACGTGGGCAAACGCGTGGTGGTCGTCGGTGGTGGCGACACCTCGATCGACGTCGCCACCGTGGCGCGCCGCCTCGGCCACATCGACCAGATCCATGAAAGCGATCGTCCCGAGTTCGCCATCGCTGGCCATGTGGCTCACGATGTGGCCTCGGTCTCGGCCAAGCAGGGCGCGGACGTGACGCTGACCTCGATCTTCTCGGTGGACAAGATGCAGGCCTCGCGCCACGAGGTCGAGCACGCCTTGTCCGAAGGCATTGCCATCCGCGGCGGGCTGGCACCGGTGGGCGTGGTGCGTGGTCCGGACGGGCGCGCCACCGCGCTGCGCGTAATCCGCTGCGAGGCCAAGATCGTCGGCGGCAAGCTGGAGATCAAGAACATCGAAGGCACGGAAGAGGACATTCTGGCTGACCTCATCGTCTCGGCGATCGGCCAGGCGGTGGACTTCACCGGGCTGGAGGAATTCAACAACGGCAAGGGCGCGGTGCCTGCCGACAAAAACTACCAGGTGCAGCCGGGTGTGTTCGCTGGCGGCGACATCATCCGGCCGCACCTGCTGACCACGGCCATCGGTCATGGCGCCATCGCGGCCGAAGGCATTGACCGCTTCCTGCAGGGTGAAGCGCTGGAGAAGCGCCCCAAGATCGACGTGCACACCTTCGACCTGCAGCGCAAGATGATCGAGAAGGGGTTGACCTTCAGCACCGTGCACGAACCGATCCTCGGCACCGACAAGAGCAGCGCGGCGATCCACAACTTCGACAACCGCTCCGACCGCTACGTGATCTCGCACAAGGAACTGTTCCTCGGGCACTTCAACCACACACCGCGCAACCGCCGCACCATCGTCAACCTCACGGCCGAAGAAGCGCTGGGCAACTTTGACGAGCGCCTGCAGGCGCTGGTGGAAGCCCAGGCACAGGCCGAGGCCAAACGCTGCATGAGCTGCGGACAGTGCTTCGAGTGCGACAACTGTGTGGTCTATTGCCCCCAGACCGCCGTGTTCAAGGTGCCCAAGTCCAAATCGACCACGGGTCGTTATGTGGACACCGACTACAGCAAGTGCATCGGGTGCCACATCTGCCAGGACGTCTGCCCGACCGGCTACATCCAGATGGGCCTCGGGGAGTGACGTCCGTGGGCCACCTGCTTCGCCATCTCCGCCGCGCTGCGGTGCTGTGGCTGCTGCTGGCCGGCGCTGCGGTGCTGGCTGCCGATGCGCCGGGTGCAACACCTCGCGTGCCGAAGCCGGTGATCGAGGCAGCGCGCAGTGGCCAGTGCGTGGAAGACCCGGCCACCATGCGGCGCGACCACATGAAGTTCCTCAAGCACCAGCGCGACGAGACCGTGCACGGTGGAGTGCGCGGTGCGAAGTACAGCCTGAAAACCTGCATCGAGTGCCACGCCAGCCAGACCACCCAGAGCGTGGCGGCCACCCAGACCAACTTCTGCGTCAGCTGCCACAGCTTTGCCGCGGTGAAGATCGATTGCTTCGAGTGCCACGCCACCCAACCTGCGGCGACGTCGGCCTTCCATCCGATGGTCCATCCCACCGGCACCACCGCCCAGCTGGCGCGGCTGGTGCGCGCGCTCGGTTCCGAGACACCCACTGCGAGGTCCCAGCCATGAACCCGGTGCCTCCCTCTCCATCGAAGGACGCGGCCCAGCCCGAGCGCCGCGGCTTTCTGGGCGTGGCCGCTGCAGGCCTGGCCGGCATCCTGCTGGCACCCGGCGTGCGCCTGATCGAGATCGCACAGGCCGCACCCACCACCGCTGGTGCCGACCCGAAAGTGCGCTGGGGCATGCTGATCGACAGCAACAAATGCAGCAGCGGTTGCACCGACTGCGTGACCGCCTGCCGCACCGAAAACGGCCTTCCCGAGAACCCGGGACCGACCGGTGCGCAGTGGATCCGCAAGATCGAGATCAAGGAAGTCCGCACCGGCAAGTCGCAGTCGCTGCCGGTGATGTGCCAGCACTGCGCCGAACCGCCCTGCGTGGACGTGTGCCCGACCGGCGCCTCGTTCAAACGCGCCGACGGCATCGTGCTGGTGGACAAACACATCTGCATCGGGTGCCGCTATTGCGTGATGGCCTGTCCCTACAAGGCGCGCTCCTTCGTGCACGAACCACAAACCAACCAGAAGCCCGACGTGCCACGCGGCATGGGCACGGTCGAAGGTTGCACGATGTGCGTGCACAAGGTGGACCGGGGCGAACAGCCCGCCTGCGTGCAGGCCTGCAGCGCTGCCGGCCACGGCGCGATCCTCTTCGGCAACCTCAACGACCCGGCCAGCGAGATCGCACAGCGCGTGCGCGAGATCCAAACCTCGCAGTTGCGCGCCGACCTGAAGCTGGACCCGGGTGTCCGCTACCACGGTATTTGAGGCCACAGACCATGAGAACCCGCGAAGACACACGCAACTTCTGGCTGGTCGCCGTCCTGGCCGGTGCGATCACGGCAGTCGGCCTGGGCGCGGCGCATTACATGGAGCTGCATGGCCATGTCGTCACCGGCATGAACAACCAGGTGGTCTGGGGCCTGCCCCACGTGTTCGCGATCTTCATGATCGTCGCGGCCTCGGGGGTGCTCAACGTCGCTTCGATCGGTTCGGTCTTCGGCCAGACGGTCTACAAGCCACGCGCGCCGCTGTCGGGCCTGCTGTGCATCGCGTTGCTGATAGGCGGCCTGATGGTGCTGATGCTGGACCTGGGTCGGCCCGACCGAGTGATCGTCGCCGCCACGCACTACAACTTCACATCGGTCTTTGCCTGGAACGTGTTCCTCTACTCGGGCATGACGGGCATCGTCGCCGTGTACCTGTGGACCATGTTCGAGCGGCGCATGAACGTGTACTCCAAACCCGCCGGCCTGGCGGCCCTGGTCTGGCGCTTCGTGCTGACCACCGGCACCGGCTCGATCTTCGGCTTCCTGGTCGCGCGCCAGGCCTACCAGTCGGCGCTGCTGGCGCCGCTGTTCATCGTGCTGAGCTTCGGCTGGGGCCTGGCGGTCTTCCTGGTCACCCAATCCACGATGTATGCGTGGGAGGGTCGCGTGCTCGACGGCGCGATCCGGCGCCGCATGGCCCGACTGCTGGGGGTCTTCATCGCCGCCTCGCTGTACCTGGTGGCGGTCTACCACCTGACCAACCTGTATTTCGCCAAGCAGGCCGACTTCGAGCGCTTCCTGCTCGTTGACGGCGGCCTCTACCCCTTGCTGTTCTGGGCCGGCTATGTGCTGATCGGCTCGGTGCTGCCGTTGCTGCTGCTGTTCCACCCCAGGCTCTCGGGCGCGCGCTACACCTTCGCCGCTTCGGCCCTGGTCGTGGCCGGCGCGTTTGCCTTCCTCTATGTCTTCATCATCGGCGGCCAGGCCTTCCCGCTGGAGATATTCCCCGGCCACGCCGTGAGCAGCAGCTTCGGCGACGGTGCCATCGCGAGCTACGTGCCCTCGCTGCCGGAGTTACTGCTCGGTGTCGGTGGCCTGGGGGCGGCCTTGCTGCTGACGGTCGTGGGCATCCGCGCCTTCGACTTCATGCCGCAGGACGACTTCGTGTCCGCCAAGTCCTGAAGACCATGGACCGCCTGCTGATCTCCGCCGCCCACAAGTCTTCGGGCAAGACCACGGTCAGCCTGGGCCTGTGCGCGGCCTTCGCCGCGCGCGGGCTCGCGGTGCAGCCCTTCAAGAAAGGGCCGGATTTCATCGACCCGATGTGGCTGGGGCGGGCCAGCGCCCGCGCCTGCCACAACCTCGACCCCTACCTCATGACACCGGAGCAGATCGGTGCCGTGTTTGCCCGCCAGGCAGCGGGTGCCGACATCAGCATCGTCGAGGGCAACAAGGGCCTGTACGACGGTCTCGCCCTCGACGGCAGCAACAGCAACGCCGCGCTGGCACAGCTGCTGGACCTGCCGGTGCTGCTGGTGATCGATGCGCGCGGCATGACGCGCGGGATCGCGCCGCTGATCCTGGGTTACCAGGCCTTTGACCGCCGCATCCGCATCGGCGGTGTGATCCTGAACCGCCTGGGCGGCAGTCGCCACGAAGCCAAGCTGCGCGCCGTGATCGAGCACTACACCGACGTGCCGGTGCTGGGGGCCATCGCCGAAGACACCGACCTCGCGGTGGCCGAGCGCCACCTCGGCCTGATGCCGAGCAACGAACACGCCGACGCCGCACGGCAGATCGGCCTGATCGGCGAACGCATCGCCGCACAGGTCGACCTCACACGTGTGCGCGCACTGGCCGCCAGTGCACCGGCGCTGAATCTTTCACCCATGCCGATGGCTCTGGTGGCCAGTCCGGCGCAGCCGGTGCGCATCGCCCTGGCGCAGGACCGCGCCTTCGGCTTCTACTACCCGGACGACCTGCAGGCCTTGCGCGACGCGGGCGCCGAGCTGCTGCCGTTCGACACCCTGAGCGACCCGGCGCTGCCCGGAGCCATTGACGGCCTGTTCATCGGCGGCGGCTTCCCCGAGCTGTTCATGCACGAGCTGCAGGCCAATGTGGCGCTGCGCACGCAGATCGCCTCTGCCATCGCAGACGGTCTGCCGACCTACGCCGAGTGCGGCGGCCTGATGTACCTGGCGCGCTCGCTGCAATGGCGCGGCGAGCGCTGCGAGATGGTGGGCGCCGTGGCGGGCGACGCCACGCTGCACACCAAGCCGGTGGGGCGCGGTTATGTGCACCTGAGCGCCACCGGCCACATGCCCTGGGCCGGTCTGCGGGACCAGTCCGTGCGCGGCCACGAGTTCCACTATTCCAGCCTGGACGGGCTGCCGGCGGACACGCGTTACGCCTGGCGTGTCACGCGCGGCCACGGCATCGACGGCCGGCACGACGGCGTGGTGATGCACAACATGCTGGCCACCTACGCCCATTTGCGCAGCGTGGCGGGCACCGACTGGGCGCGCCATTTTGTCGATTTCGTGCGCGCTCGGCGTTCGCTTTGCGCGCGCGTGGAACCGCAAGAGAGGCTGGCGGCATGAACGCTACCCTCGCCTATCCTGCCGACGCGTTCACCCGCATCCTCATGGTCAACGGCCGTCCGGTTGAAACCGATTCCGAAGGCTACCTGCGCGACCTCGGCGACTGGTCGGAAGATTTCGTGCGCGCGCTAGCCGCGCAGGAAGAACTGACGCTGACAGAAGAACACTGGGAGCTGGTGCACTACCTGCGCGCGCACTACGCCGAGCACGGCGTGCAGGCCCAGGTGCGCGCCATGATCAAACACTTCACGGTGGCCTGGGACCCCGAGCGCGGCAGCAACCACCACCTGCACGACCTCTTCCCACGCGGCGGTCCGCAGAAACAGGGCAACCGGCTGGCCGGATTGCTACGCACCAAAGGCGAACACTGAAAGGCGGTCCACAGCATGTTCACACTCACAGCAACCGCGGCAGAACAGATACGACAAGCGGCCCGCGAGAGCGACGCCGAACAACTGGCGCTTCGCGTGGCCGCGCGGCGCGAGCCCGATGGTTCCATCGGCTACGGCATGGGCTTTGACGATGCCGCGGACAACGACACGCGCCTGATGCTGGAGGACGTGGCGGTGGTGATCGCTGCGGCGCACGCCGACCTGCTGGAAGACACCGTGCTCGATTTCGTCGAGCTGGAGCCGGGCCAGTTCAACTTCATTTTTGTGAGCCAGCAGCTGGTGGCTGATGCACCCGCGGCCAGCGGCTGCAGCACCGGAAGTGGTGGTGGTTGCAGCAGCGGCGGCTGCGGCACAGGTGGTGGCTGCGGAACAGGGAGCCGAACCCTATGAACATCCGACCTTTTGTCCAGCGGTCACGCGGCTGTGTCTACCTGGTGGGCGCCGGGCCAGGAGACCCGGAACTGCTGACGCTGAAAGCGGTGCGCCTGCTGGAGCGGGCCGACGTCATCGTCTACGACAACCTGGTGTCTTCAGGCGTGCTCGACTTTGCCTCGCCCGGTGCGCAGCGCATCTTTGCCGGCAAGCGGCGCAACGAACACACCCTGCGCCAGGAGCAGATCAACGGGCTGCTGGTGCAGCTGGCGCGCGAGGGCAAACAGGTGGTCCGGCTCAAGGGCGGCGACCCCTTCGTGTTCGGCCGCGGTGGCGAAGAAATGCAGGAACTCGCCGCCCACGGCGTGGACTTCGAGGTGATCCCCGGCGTGACCGCCGCCTGCGGCGTGGCCAGCTACGCCGGCATCCCGCTCACGCACCGGGACCACGCCCAGGGCTGCCTGTTCGTCACCGGCCACCTGAAGGACGGCAGCGCCAACCTCGACTGGGAAGCGCTGGTGCGCCCGAACCAGACGGTGGTGATTTACATGGGTCTGAACGCGCTGCCCGACATCTGCCGCCAGCTGATGGCGCACGGCGCGCCCGCCACGCGGCCGATCGCCGCCGTGCAGCACGGCACCCTGGCCACGCAGCAGGTGCTCACGGGCACCTTGAACGACCTGCCGGCCAAGGTGGCGGGCAGCGGCTTCACGTCACCCAGCCTGCTGATCGTGGGCGACGTGGTGAAGCTGCATGGGGCGCTGCACTGGTTCGACCCGCAGACCGGGACCGACAGCAGCCTGTCGCCCGCTCACCACGAGGTGGAGCAGCCGTTGCCCGCGCTCAACGCAGCGGCATCCAACTGAAAGGCAAGGGCCTTCAGGAAGATCGGCGTCCGGAGGGGTTCTCCGGGTCGCTGCCCTTGCCCGAATGCTCGGTGGACGTGCGGTGCTCAAACGCAAACACCGCCGCTTCCACACGCGAACCCAGGTCGAGCTTGGCCATGATGTGGCGCACGTGCAGCTTGACGGTGTTGTGGCTGATGTCCAGCGCCTGCGCGATCACCTTGTTGCTCTTGCCGCGCGCCACCTGTTCCAGCACCTGGCGTTCGCGGTCGGTCAGGGTGTCCACCAGGTCGCGCTTGACCGAACCCTTCTGGCCGCTCTGCCACATCTGGGCCAGCTTGAGGGCCATCGTCGGTGCCACCACCAGCTCGCCGCGCGCGGCACGGCCGATGGACTCGATCACGTCGTCGGGGTCCATGTCCTTGAGCAGGTAGCCGCGCACGCCGGCGCGCAGCGCCGCGGACAGGTCTTCTTCGCTGTTGCTCATGGTCAGCACCACCACCGGCACCTCGATGCCTTCGGTGCGCACCATGCGCAGCACGCTCAGGCCATCGACCGGGCCCAGGCTCAGGTCCAGCACCATCAGTTCGGGCTGGAACTCGCGCAGCAAGGGAATGACCTGCGCACGGTCCCCGGTGGCCGCAACCACAACCATGCCGCTGCGGTTCTGCAGCAACTCGGACAGCCCGCTGCGGCACATGGCGTGGTCGTCCACCAGCATCACCCGGGTCTGCATGGCCTGCGTGGCGGGTGTCGTCATGGGGTGCGTTCTGCGGTCACGGTGGCGGTGGGCAGCAGCAGGCGCACGCGGGTGCCTCCCCCCGCGTTGTCGCCCACCTCCAGGATCGCCCCCAGGCGCTGGGCCCGGCTCTGCATGATCTCGAGCCCGAAGTGGGTGGACCCCGCGTGCTCCTTGGCCGAGGTCACGATGGTGGAAACGCCTGGCGCAGCCATGCCCAGGCCATCGTCTTCGATCACGAATTCGAGACCTTCGGGTGTCTTGTTGATGATCACCGCCGCGTGGCGGGCCATGGAGTGCTTGGCGATGTTGGCCAGCGATTCCTGCACGATGTAGAACACCTGGACCTCCTGGGCATCGGACAGGTTCAGGTGCCGGACCG
>Ga0209262_10000221_pt1 | contig 30807 bp, 25 predicted proteins | sample Lowcelwee11metaG_FD_187171 | JGI IMG/M metagenome (GOLD analysis project Ga0209262, IMG submission 187171) | Freshwater pond sediment microbial communities from the University of Edinburgh, under environmental carbon perturbations - Low... | ecosystem: Environmental > Aquatic > Freshwater >... | reverse complement strand
GGGAATTAATAGAAGGAGCAGGTTGTGAGCTAAAATATTTACCATCTTATTCGCCGGACCTAAACAAGATTGAAAACTGCTGGTCATGGATAAAAAGTAGGATTCGCAAACAAATAAGTCAGTTTAATTGCCTTCGGGATGCGATGGAGTATGTACTAGAACAAGCGTCCTAACCACCTTGGCGACTGCTATAAATATTAGTAGTGATGTCGTCGTCATCAAAACAAAAAAATAGGGAGAAGCAATGAATTGTATTACTTATGCCACAATTCATCACCGACCTCCCATTGGGAAAATAAACCTATGATTGAATAATTAATCTTTTAATCTTAAAAAATTAATCCCAATTGACTAGGATGCTTTTTCCACACGGCCATAGAATATACCTTGTACTTTCACATCAACTGCTTCTTTTGCACCCAAATCGGTATCAGAGGGTTGCACACTTTCAAAAATTCCAGCAATTTCTCCAGAGTCTCCATTAATTTTGGAAATTTGTAGAGACATTTTGCCAGCTTTTTTCAAAGTATCAGCTAGTTTAACGTTAGTTTTAGCGTAGTTATCAGCGGCAGAGGGTAAAGCAACAGCATTATCATAACCAGTGGAAACACCACGCCCTTTTGGATCTAAGAAAGCACCACTACGATAGGAAGGTACGTCAAAAGAACCTTGGAAGTCTGTTGAAGTATTAATACTAGTCATCCCAGCATCACTACTAGCAACTAAACCTTTAATCGTAAATAAGAAAGGAACTTCCTCTCCGCCTGGCAGTAGTATTGTAATTGGCTGAAAGTCAATACCATCGGTTTCTGTAAAGGTTAAAACCCCATCTTTACCTGTTTTGATTGGACCAGAGATCTGATCTAAACTAGAAGTTAAACGGGTTAAAACTCTACCAGCAACAAATTCTGCTTCTTGCCGAGAGTTTTTTGGTTCTTCCTTCACAAAATAATTGGTAGGCTGAAGACACATACTCGTAATAACGTATTCAGCCCCAGATTCTAAGGCGATAGAACCACGAGAAGTTTCTTTTAATTGGGGACAATTATTTGCTAAACCAGTATTTCTTATTTCCTCATAAGTGAGGGGTTTGGTACTTTTGGCCATATCGGCTCCATCGGAACACGCCGTTAGGAAGCCTAGGCATACGGCCAAAATTGTGGCAATTAGAGCACGGTATCTCATTATCAACCTCGAATATCCAACATCAGCTTGTGAATTTTGACAGTTTTCTTAGTCATGACAGTTTGTATGACTGTGTATAACTAATTACTTATCTTTATTTTATAGTCCAAGTTTTCATTCTACATTGACTGTGACTTTTTCTTGATGCCTGATCAAAATAGAATGGGAAAATTCGGTTTAAGTAATAATTCTCATGGACCAATCTTCTGCAAATTTATCTGTCCCGCCTGACTTTGTGTCTTTACGGGAATTAGTTGATTCTTTGACTGCCAGTTGTGAGGGGAATCCTTTACAGCTTTTGGCCTTGTTACGGGTATTAGAGTATTTACATCAAGAGGTGAGGGAGAAGGATTTTATTAATTCTCTGCCTAATAATCGTCAGGCTTTGTATGCTTTGCTCAAGGATATTGAAAGTCAAGGCGGTTGGCCTTATATTCCGGGGGTGAAATTGCGATCGCTCTTAATGAATTGGGATGGACGGGCTCTGATTCCAGATGAGAGGATTAAGGAAGGTATGCAAGAAATAATTGATGATGATAAATAATTGATGATTAAGATTATCAAATTAATTATTAAATTAGGTTTTTTAATAATCTAATGGTAATTCTAGTGAATGATTGATGGAATAACGTAAAAATTTCAGAGAGGTAATATTTATGACTGAAACATCTATATCTGCGGTGCGTAATGTTGCCGTAGTTGGTCCCTATTTAAGTGGTAAGACAACTTTATTAGAAAGTTTTTTAGGGGTGACAGGAGCTATTACTCGCAAGGGTACAGCGAAGGACAGTAATATGGTGGGCGATAGTTCACCGGAAGCACGTGATCGGAATATGACGGTGGAAATTAATGTTGCTCATAGCACATACGATAATATTCAATTCACTTTTTTAGATTGCCCTGGTTCCGTAGAGTTTAGCCAAGAAGCTAATAATGCTTTAATTGGGGCTGGTTTGGCAGTGGTGGTTTGTGAACCTGATCCGACAAAGATTATGACCTTATCACCATTATTAAAATTTTTGGATGATTGGCAGATCCCCCATTTAATTTTTATTAATAAAATGGATCGGGTTTGTACGGAGGAAAGTCGCTGTTACACTAATTTCACAGAGGTTTTACAGGCTCTGAAAGCAGTTTCTAGTCGCCCAATAGTTCCCCATCAATACCCGATAGCCAAAGGGGAAGAAATTATTGGTTTTATTGATTTGGTGACAGAACAGGCTTATCAATATCAGGCCGGAGCATCTTCTGAGCCTGTACCGATACCAGAACACTTAAAGGAGCAGGAACATCAGGCTCGCCAGCAAATGTTGGAAGAGTTAGCCAATTTTGATGATCATTTATTAGAAGAACTAATAGAGGAAATAGAACCTGCTACTGATGAAGTGGTAGCGGATTTGAAAATGGAATTAGGAGCAGATTTAATTGTACCTGTATTTCTCGGTGTGGCGGAAAAAGATTATGGGGTAAGAACTTTATTAAAGGCTTTAGCGAAAGAAGCTCCTTCGCCAGTAGAAACAGCTAAACGGCGGGGTTTAGAGGGTGATAAATTAGTTGCCCAAGTTTTAAAAACCTATTACACGCCCCAAGGTGGTAAGTTATCTCTAGTCAGGGTTTGGGCGGGAGAAATTACCGATGGCATGAGTTTAAATGGGGTGAGAATAGGGGGAATATATCGTCTGCAAGGTCAACAAACCGAAAGTTTAGCGAAGGCAAATACGGGGGATATTGTCGCCTTGGGTCGTTTGGAAGGATTGAATACTGGTGATACTCTGACGGCAGAATCTGGTAAACCTAGTACGGAATTAAAAAGAGCTGATAAAATACTGGCTGTTTTTGGTTTAGCGATCGCCCCTGAAAACCGTAAGGATGAAGTGAAATTAAGTGCTGCCATGGGAAAACTTTTGGAAGAGGATCCGGCTTTAGCGTGGGAACAAAAAGTTGATACCCATGAAATTATTTTATGGGGGCAGGGAGAAATTCATTTAAAGGTGAGTTTAGACCGATTACGCCGGAAATATAATTTACCAATAGTGACGCAAATTCCCAAGATTCCTTATAAAGAAACGATCCGCAAAGCAACTAATATTCATGGTCGTTATAAACACCAAAGTGGCGGTCATGGGCAGTTTGGCGATGTTTATTTAGATATTAAGCCTCTGGCACGGGGTGACGGTTTTCAGTTTAGTGAATCAATAGTAGGAGGATCTGTACCAAAACAATATATTCCGGGCGTAGAAATCGGTGTGCGGGAATATTTAGTACAAGGTCCGTTAGGGTTTCCTGTGGTGGATATTTCTGTCAATTTGAATAATGGTTCTTACCATTCTGTGGATAGTTCGGAACAAGCCTTTAAAATGGCTGCCCGGAATGCCATGCAGGAGGGTATGGAAAAGTGTGAACCTGTTTTATTAGAGCCGGTGGCCATGGTAGAAATTTCTGCACCCACGGATTTTACGTCTAAGGTATTACAATTAATTACCGGACGACGGGGGCAAATATTAGGTTACGAACCAATGACTGATTGGAAAAGTTGGGATAAGGTTTCTGCTTATATTCCCATGGCAGAAATGCAGGATTTAATTGTTGAATTGCGATCGCTCACAGTGGGAGTTGGTTATTTTAATTGGCAATTTGATCACCTGCAGGAAATACCAGATAAAATGGCAGAGAGAATATTAGCAACAGTAAGTAAAAGTTAGATAAATAATTTTTTTCTCCGAATTTACCAACTTTTTTCTTACCGTGGCAGTTACCTATTTTTATAGTATTATAAAAATTTGGTCAAGTTAAACCACCTGAAAAAAATTGAAAACAAAGGAGATTAAGAATAATATGGCAACAATTGAAGTTAACGGTAGAACCATAGAGGTTGATGAAGACAACTATTTACTCAATCCAGAAGACTGGACGGAAGAGGTAGCTCACGCATTGGCCACGCATGATAAATGTTTTTTGACTGGAGAACACTTGGAAATCATTAATTTCTTACGTGAGTATTATGATGAATACCAAATTGCTCCTGCGGTAAGAGTGTTAACTAAAGCGGTCGGGAAAAAATTGGGCCCAGCGAAGGGAAACAGCAAATACTTATACGGACTTTTCCCCTATGGACCTGGTAAACAAGCTAATCGGTATGCCGGTTTACCCAAGCCAGAAGGTGAGTGAAAGATAAATACGATTCCCTCTCAAACCTGATAGTAAGTAGTAGGGTGCGTTACTTTACTTTGTTAACGCACCCTAATATCTCAACGGGGGAATTAATAACTACTAACCTTATCCCACGCCAATTTAGCTGCCCCCACCATACCAGCTTGATTACCTAATTTTGCTGGTACCATTTTTAAATCAATGCGAGAACCAGCTAATACCCGTTTTTCTATTTCTGCCTGCGTACTTGGTAAAAACAAATTAATACCAGCACTAATCCCCCCGCCTAAAATAATCACTTCCGGCGTAAAAATATAAATTAAACTAGCTAAACCCGCCCCTAATAATTGACCGTAATTTTGCCAATATGCGATCGCCTTTACATCACCATTTTCTGCTAACTTTGCTAATTCTAAAGGTTCCTTACCCGTTTCCCGCCGAATAGCCTGCACCGACACATATTGTTCTAAAGAACCCTGATTACCACTATTACAAGCCGGACCATCAAAATTAATCGTAATCAAACCCAATTCGGCAGCCGAACCATAATGACCAGTGAACAAATGACCATTTAAAATAACCGCTCCACCAACTCCCGTACCAAGGGTTAAGAGAATAGCATTATGACAACCCTGACCTGCTCCTAACCAAGTTTCCCCTAAACCCGCACAATTAGCATCATTCGCCAAAATCACAGGTAAACCCGTTGCCTGTTCTAATAAGTCAGCTAAAGGTACATTATTCCAACCACTCAAGTTAATAGCGACAATAGCCACCCGCCCCGAAGCATCCGTCGGTCCTGGCATCCCAATACCAATAGCTTTAATCTCCGCTAGTTTTGCTTCTGCTATCAAACGGGCGATCGCCGATTTGATCACCTCGACGACAGCTTTCGGGGTAGCGGGTTGGGGAGTATCAACCGTCAAAGACTGCTGACAACTACCATCAGCCCGAAACCGCCCCAACTTAATCGCCGTTCCCCCCAAATCAATACCAATCACCTGATCATCCATTGCTGTTGTCACCTAATAATTCAACCAATGAAGAGTTTACTAGACATTACCAATATATAAATCTACCTGAATATTCCCAAAAACAGCCCATACCTAAAATTCCCTATTCCCTATTCCCCATTACCTATTCCCTATTCATCACCCATATCAATACTAGAGTTATAAATCGGCTCAACCCGAATAGCAATAATATTAGCCGGACGCACCACCATATATTCATCCTGCACATTTTTAATCGGCACATTAATAAATTCCTTAGAATCATGCTTAGGAATCAGTACCCCGCTATACCACTTTTGAAACTCCGCCAAAGTGCGAAAACGCACTTCTTCCTTAATGCCACCATCAAAAACGATATACACCGCAAAATAGTCTGCTGTTCTTGCCATATTAATAATTTATTTTAGATTATATAATTTAGATTTTAGAATTTATCACGGGAAATTGCAGGACAATTATACCAAGGTTCAGGTCAAAAGGGTTAAATCTGGTTTGATTTATTTAGTCCCTTCAGTGTGTATTGTTTAACACAAATTTCTTAACTGCACATAAAATAGTCTGGATCAAGTTTTATTAGGATATTTCATAATTAACTATGCCTCGCAGACAAGATATAAACAAAATTCTCATATTAGGTTCAGGCCCCATTGTAATTGGACAAGCCTGCGAATTTGATTATAGTGGTACACAAGCCTGTAAGGCTCTCCGGGAGGAGGGTTTTGATGTGGTATTGGTTAACTCCAATCCGGCCACTATTATGACAGACCCAGAAACAGCGGAAACAACTTATATTGAACCCCTGACCCCAGAAATTCTGGCGAAAATTATTGAAAAGGAAAGGCCTGATGCTATTCTACCAACGATGGGTGGACAGACGGCCCTCAATTTAGCAGTATCTTTATCGAAAGATGGCACTTTAGATAAGTTTAATGTGGAATTGATTGGGGCCAAATTACCAGCGATTGAAAAGGCAGAAGATCGGCTGTTATTCAAACAAGCCATGGCAAAAATCGGCGTAGCCGTTTGTCCTTCTGGTATTGCCAATACTATTGAAGAGGCTCGCCAAGTGGCTCATCAAATTGGCAGTTATCCCTTAATTATTCGGCCTGCTTTTACTTTGGGCGGTACAGGTGGCGGTATTGCCTACAACCAGGAAGAATACGAAGAAATGGCAATGGGCGGTTTAGAGGCTTCTCCCATGTCGCAAATACTGGTGGAACAATCCCTCATCGGCTGGAAAGAATACGAGCTGGAAGTGATGCGGGATTTAGCCGATAATGTGGTGATTATTTGCTCCATTGAAAATATTGATCCGATGGGGGTACACACGGGAGATTCCATCACTGTTGCACCAGCTCAAACCTTGACCGATAAAGAATATCAGCGGTTACGGGATGCGTCGATCAAAATTATTCGGGAGATTGGAGTAGAAACGGGCGGTTCTAATATTCAGTTTGCGATTAATCCGGTGAATGGGGACTTAATAGTCATTGAAATGAACCCACGGGTTAGCCGTTCTAGTGCTTTGGCTTCTAAGGCGACGGGTTTCCCTATTGCTAAAATGGCAGCCAAATTAGCAGTCGGTTACAGATTAAATGAAATTAAGAATGATATTACCAAGAAAACACCCGCCAGTTTTGAGCCAACTATTGATTATGTGGTGACAAAAATTCCTCGTTTTGCCTTTGAGAAATTCCCTGGAGCCGAACCAGTTTTAACTACCCAAATGAAGTCAGTGGGGGAAGCTATGGCAATTGGTCGGACTTTCCAAGAATCTTTCCAGAAGGCTTTGCGATCGCTGGAAACTGGGCGGGCTGGTTTTGGGTGCGATCGCCCGGAAAAGTTACCCAATTTAGAACACGTGCGAGCTGGTTTACGGACTCCTAGCCCAGATCGAATTTTTACCGTGCGTCAAGCTCTTTTATTAGGCATGAGTGTGGAGGAAATTTATGAATTAACCGGCATTGATATGTGGTTTTTAGATAAATTCCAAGATTTACTCGACACAGAAAAACAATTAAAGCGATCGCCCTTAAAAGATATTACCGCCGAGCAAATGTGGTCAGTGAAAAGGCAAGGTTTTAGCGATCGGCAAATTGCTTATGCTACCAAAACCACAGAAGATGAAGTGAGAGCCTACCGTTTAGGATTAGGGATTAAACCTGCTTATAAAACTGTTGATACCTGTGCGGCCGAATTTGAGGCTTTGACTCCTTACTATTATTCTACTTATGAGTCAGAATCGGAAATTTTACCCTGTGACAAACCGAAGGTGATGATTTTAGGTGGTGGTCCGAATCGGATTGGGCAGGGGATTGAATTTGACTATTGTTGTTGTCATGCTAGTTATGCCTTACATGATGCTGGTTATGAAACCATCATGGTTAATTCTAACCCAGAAACCGTTTCCACTGACTACGATACGAGCGATCGCCTGTATTTTGAACCACTCACTAAAGAGGATGTGCTGAATATTATTGAGGCAGAAAATCCGGTGGGTGTGATTGTGCAATTTGGTGGACAAACTCCCCTCAAATTAGCAATACCTTTACAGAAATATTTGCAAGATTTAGGCGATAAAACCGTTACAAAAATTTGGGGTACTTCACCAGAGTCTATTGATACGGCTGAAGATCGGGAAAAGTTTGAGAAAATTTTACGGCAATTAAATATTCGGCAGGCAGAAAATGGTTTAGCTAGAACCTTTGATGATGCCTTAATAGTTGCTAATCGCATAGGTTATCCGGTGGTCGTACGTCCTTCCTATGTATTAGGCGGGCGAGCCATGGAAATCGTCTATTCTGACCTAGAATTAGAACGATATATGCTGTTTGCCGTCCAGGTAGAACCCGATCACCCCATATTAATTGACCAATTCTTAGAAAATGCCATTGAAGTGGATGTGGATGCGATCGCCGATGCTACAGGTAATGTGGTAATTGGTGGCATCATGGAACACATTGAGGAAGCGGGTATTCACTCCGGGGATTCTGCCTGTTCTATTCCCTATCAAAGTTTATCCCCAGAAGTAGCCGAGACTATTCGTACCTGGACTGTTGAATTAGCCAAGGCTTTAAAAGTAATTGGTTTAATGAATATTCAGTTTGCCGTACAAGGTGACAGCGTTTATATTCTGGAAGCTAATCCCAGGGCATCCCGTACCGTGCCTTTTGTTTCTAAGGCTATCGGGCATCCTTTAGCCAAATTAGCATCCTTGGTGATGTCTGGTAAAACCTTAATAGAATTAGGTTTCACAGAAGAAATCATCCCCTCTCATGTTTCCGTGAAAGAAGCAGTTTTACCATTCACCAAATTCCCTCACACCGATATTGTGTTAGGACCAGAAATGCGTTCGACTGGGGAAGCAATGGGTATTGATGTTGACTTTGGTAGAGCTTTTGCTAAAGCTCAATTATCAGCCGGTCAAATATTACCATTAAAAGGAACTGTCTTTATTTCCCTAAGTGAACGGCATCAAGAAGCAGGAGTCACTCTGGCTAAAGATTTCATTGATTTAGGTTTCAATGTGGTTGCTAATAATGGTACTCGCAAAATGTTCCAAAAACATGGATTAAATGTCGGTTTAACTTTAAATCTGCATGAAGGTCGTCCGAATGTTTTGGATAAAATCAAAAATGGCGATTTACATTTAATTATCACCACACCATCTGGGGAAGAGGCTCGGATTGATGGCATGAAAATCCGGCGTAGTGCCCTTGATTATAAAATACCTTTAATCACGACGATTGCTGGGGCAAAAGCAACTGTTGCTGCGATTCGTTCCTTACAGTCAGAACCTTTAGAGGTGAAACCAATCCAGAGTTATTATTAGATTAATACTCAAATAATAATTCCAATAATACTCAAAATACAGTAGGGGTAATTCATGAATTACCCCTACTAAGTTAGAAGAAAGATGAGGCAGGGGAGAGATGAAAATATCACTCTCCTTTTTCTTTTTCCACTTCTTGAGGTAAATTAATTTCTAGCAAATCCGGTAATTTAATTAATTCCTTTTCTGGTAATTCAATTAACTCTTTCTCCGTATCTTTTACCGTCAGAGGTAAACGTAATGGTTCCGGTTTTTCCTCAATCAAACAACTAGCTAAGGGTAAAGACCGCTCCAAATCATCTAAGGGGCGAGGAATAATCATCACCGCATTTAATTCACCAATTCTTTCCGCTTCTGACATTCCCGCTTCTAAAGCAATACCGACATTAGAAACCGTACCCCGAATAATCGCTGTACATAAGCCCGCCCCAATCGTTTCATAGGCCATTAACTGTACATCGGCTGACTTTAACATGGCATCAGATGCCCCCACCATGGCAGGAAAACCAATCGTTTCCAATAATCCTACCGCTAAATTTTTAAAGCGATTAGATTGATTACCCTGATTTAATTCCATTAATTTTTTACCAATCGGTAAAATTTCCTCTAAATTAGGCAAAGGGCGAGAAATCACCGTTTGAGAAAATAATTGCCCAAATTTTTCGGCTGTCTGAGCGCCCGTTTCTACAGCCAATCTCACCTCTGCAATATTACCCCGCACTACCACCGTACAATAACCACTACCTGTTTTTTCATAGCCAATTAATCTCACACCTGACGACTTCAACATCATGTCAGCAGTGCCTATTAAAGCAGGAAAACTGCGTGTAGTAATCAATCCTACCGCAGTATCACTAAAATCATCTTTTTCCCTACTTTTCTCACTCCGCCGGGCAGAAGTGTAGATTGTTTTTTTCATAAAATTTTTACCTGTACCATCAATCAGCTAATCACTCTATTCCCTAGACAAAACATATAATTTTTTGTTGATAAGATTCAATGCAATATAAGCAAAATACTTATGGTGCTATATATTAAAATTTGATTATTAGTTAATTACCCATAATAGCATAGAAATGACCAATTCTGAAGGGATAGGCAAAATTTAACTATTCTAGTGGATTTGTCAATGAGTTTTTGTAAGGGAATAGAGTTTTCATTACCTCTTGCAAATATTCTTGTCCGGCAACTCGGTTTTTTGTATTTTGGGAGGTTTGATGAGATGGTGGTGATAGAGCAGAATTATCTGGATTTGTTTCGGTCTGATCAGGCTGGGCAGTTAAGTTAGTTGACTCATTTTCATTAGCTAATTGATTAGCGGGTTCTTCTTCACTAACTGGTTGAAATTGGGTGGGAGCAGTATTAATATTAGGATTATTATTAGATTGTAATTCTGTATTAATACCTTGATAAGTAGGTGTATTAATAGCTGGAGTCTGTTCAGAATTATCTAAACTGATCTGACTTAAATTAAAATTGTGTAGGCGATTAATCGGTTGATCAGGATTAAAGGTAGAAAAACTTTCTTCTTCTATTTCTAGTTGTTCTGGTGTGATTTCTGGTATAGGCTCTGCGGTAATTTCTGGAATTATTGGATAATCAGTTTCAGGAATTGGCTCTGATTCTGGCTCTAGCTCTGGCTCAGTCAAATTAGCAAGATAATCACTGGAATTTTTCAACGGTTCTGATAACGGTTCTGATTCTATGGGGTTAACTGCACTAAACGTACTACCCGTATTAATTTGCTGATTGATTTGTTGATTAATTTGCTGAAGTGGATTCACTGTTAATTCTGGCTGAAAATTGGAGGGAGGATCAATCCCTTCATCTGTGTCAGGAGAGGCTGAGAGAATAACTTGCCGACTGCGATCGCCCAAAATTGTAGCGGGGAGAATCACCGTTTCAGCCGCTATATCCTGATCAAAAACCGTAGTATTAGCTCCAATACAGACCTTTTCACCAATCTGACTAGAGCCAAATATTAAAACACCAGCACCAATTACCACTTCCTTACCAATATTAATATTGCCTTGCCAAGTATTAATCACCACTCCCCGCCCAATACAAACCCCCGCCCCAATATTAATCATCGTTTGGGGAGCAGCTTGAATAATCACACCAGCCGCCATCACCACAGTGGGATGAACGGTGACATCACCATCAATATAAGAGGCTTGAAAATAGTCGGGGCAATGGTATTCGGGCAAAAGCATATAATTCTCGGCAAAAAATTTGTAGTGCAGGCATTGTGACCGCCAGCCCAATACTTGCACTACGCAAAAGTCAATTGGGATAAGTATTAATTAACTTAAATTCGATGATTAAGCCTGTTGAGGCTGTTGAATAACTAGTTCTAATACCCGCCGTTTTGCTTTGGTATCTACACCAATTAAACGGACATATTCCCCTTGATGTTGGGCTAAATTAGCTTCTAAATCAGCTAATACCTGACTATCACGGTTACTGGCAATTAAAGCATCAGATTTCCAAGAACCGACCTTAAAGCGACGGACATCGGCATATTCTGTGCCAATTTGATAACCACTCGCTAATAAGGAACGAACTTGATCAACTACTTCTCTGGTTAAACTGCTAACAGCGGTAGAACTACTACCATAACTGGCAGAAGAAGCACCATAACTCTGGGTGGCGGCTGGAGCCTGACTGGTAGAAGAATTGCTGACGGGTTCATCAACAGTATTGCTTTTACCTGTGGGCTGCTGGATTAATGTTTCTAATACACGGCGTTTGGCTTGGCTATCAATACCAATTAAACGCACGTATTCTCCAGCGTGTTCTGCCAAAATTTGTTGTAAGGCATTGATTGCTTGAGATTCACTACTAGCAGTAATCGCTGGAGCAGTTTTCCAAGAACCAGTTTTGAATTGCCGTTCATTGGCAAATTCTGCACCGATTTTGTAACCTTGGGATACGAGCGATCGCACTTGAGAAATCACTGCATCAGTTAAACCAATATGACTAGTCGCACTAGCAGTTGACCAATTAGTATTAGAGGTGCTAGGGGCAACAGGTGTACTATTATTCAAGGCAGCCGGTGAACCAGGTTGTTGGATGAGTTGTTCTAAAACCCGTCGTTTTACCTTGGAGTCAATCCCAATTAAACGCACATATTCCCCAGCGTGTTCATCGAGGATTTGTTGTAATGTATTGAGGGCTTCAGCATCACGAGTCGCACTAATCGTCGGACCGCTTCTCCATGCGCTGGTTTTAAATTGCCGTTCGTTAGCATATTCTGTACCAATTTTATAACCTTGATTCAGGAGCGATCGCACTTGATCGGCAACGCTGGTAGTTAAACCATTCGCTCCACCACTATTAGCAGGGGCTGTATAACCACCACCGTGATTAGAACTAGAACTACTGACAGGAGATAATTTCACAGCCGGGGTAACGGCTCCACCGGGTTCCTGAATAATAGTGGGAGAAACTCTTTGTTTTTTCTGAGTATTAATGCCAAATAACCGGATATATTCCCCAGTATGTTCATTTACACAACCTTCTAAAGCCGAGACTACCTGACTAATATTACGACTTTGAATAGGGGAACAAGTATGCCAAGAACCTACTTTAAACCGTCGGGGGTCAGCGTGTTCTGTACCGATTTGATAGCCTTGGGCTAAAAGATTTTCTACTAATTTAATAACTTCTGGTGACAATTTTCCACTCGCTCCTGTTGATGTAAAATTACTATTAGTAACGGTATTTCTACCGTCCGGTTGATTGTTTTTTAATAATTCATTGCGAATCGGGTTAATACAAGCCTGACTTTCCGCACAGCGATAACCGGCTAAAAGAGCTTCATTAATCCCAATAATATGATGAGCAAATTCTAAGTCTTCTTTTAATACATCAGGCAGACGATCAGCTTGATGTTGAGAGGTAATGATCGCTCCAGAAGGAACGTATTTACCGGCTGGAATTTCCACATCTTGCACCAAGGCGTGTAACATAATCACACAACCTTTACCAATCTTGGCATTGAATACTGTGGAACGAAAACCAATAAAACTATTATCCCCAATGTAACAAGGACCATGAATCAAGGCTTTATGAGTAATAGAAACATTCTGACCAATCCAAACGGAATAGTCTCCCCCGTTATCTCCCTTATATCTCCCCTGTTCTAAACCATGGATCACCACGCCATCTTGAATATTAGAGCGATCGCCTATATAAAAAGGGGTTCCCTCATCTGCCCGAATAGAAGTCCCCGGAGCGACTAACACATTCTTGCCAATCTCAACGTCGCCAATCACATTAGAAAAAGAGTGAATATAAGAACTATCGTCAATATCTGGATGAGCCAAATCTTTTGACCAGGGTGTAGGCGGTGCGGCTTGCTTGCGGTGTGGCATAATAAACTTTTTTTTCCTCCAGAAATTACCTAATTGTTTTTGCTACATATCCTGTTAGTAGCCATAAAAACTTTTTCTGTAACAGCAACAGGAATGCTACCAGATACCGACTAACTAATTAGCTATGAAAAAGTTATTCAAAATTGTTGATTTTTTTTATCGTAAACCATCTGATTATCTATATTCACCGTATCAATGATGCCAACCACACGAGCATCTACTGGCAAGTCTTTACCATTAGGTATTTCCCTAGCGGCACCACCTCGACTGACTAACACCCATTCATCCCGGCCAGCTCCAATATTATCGGCGACTACTTCATATTTAGATAAAAGATGACCTGCCACATCAGTATATTGCACCAGAAGTAGCTTAGAGCCTCTCAGACTCGGCTCCTTCTGGGTACTCACCACAGTGCCACGCACAATAGCGATCTGCATGACTAGTTATGGTCTATTGCTGGGGCGAATTGCATAGGTGCTTTCCCGGAATTGTTGTACATCTTCGGTGTAACGAATCGGTAATACATATTCCAGGTTTTCATGGGGACGAGCAATAATATGAGTGGACATTACCTGACCACCGTTTACCCGTTTGACATTTTCTACACCGGCAGCCACTGAGGCTTGTACTTCTGATACATCACCCCGGACAACTACTGTCACCCGACCGCTACCAATTTTTTCATAACCAACTAAAGTAACTCTAGCAGCTTTTACCATGGCATCAGCAGCTTCTACTACGGCTGGAAAACCTAAGGTTTCAATCATTCCAACGGCAATTGACATTTTGACTCCGTAATATATTTATTGATCGGTTTTATTTGGCTAGAATGAGGATTTTTTTCCTGACCTAGCGACACAGACAATTTAGATTTAAAGTTAAAACAAATTAAACTTCAAGGTGACTATGGTACAGACTGGTACTATCTTAGAGACACCCAATAAAATTTCTTTGGTTGATCAAATCTTTGTATTTTAGGTATGGCAAATAAAACAAAAGATCAATAATCAAACTAGAGAAATTAAATTAGCAAAAATTATTAGTTTCTCATGAGACATTCTCTATAAAATACTTAATTTTTCATAACCAAATTCATTTATCAGAACTCAGGTTACTTATATTTTCATAAAGAATTGTCTTGTAATATTTAGAATATTTGACTAATCTGTAACCCTTTCCTGGCATGGCAGGTATCATTCACCCATGCCAATATCAGCCTTAATAGGTACGGAACTGATCTACTTCTTCTGTATAGCGAATAGGTAAAACATATTCCAAGTTTTCGTGGGGACGGGCAATAATATGAGTAGAAACAACTTCTCCACCGTTTACCCGTTTAGCGGACTCTACACCAGCGGCGATTGATGCTTGTACTTCCGAAACATCACCCCGGATAATTACTGTCACCCGACCACTACCAATTTTTTCATAACCAACTAGGGTTACTCTGGCCGCTTTTACCATGGAATCAGCAGCTTCTACTACGGCTGGAAAACCTCTGGTTTCAATCATTCCCACAGCTATTGACATTATTTCTTCTCCTGTTGCTTTTTATCGGCTAATAAAGATTTTTTAGTTTTTAGGTATAGATAAATATTGGGCAAATTGTGACGGGACTAACCATCATAAATATTTGACAAATTCATCAAACTCCTTATTTTCCAGCATAGAGAACAGGTGTCACCTTGGCAATAGCTACTGTGATGATATTTCATAATTACACCTATTTATAAAAGTAAATACTAAATTAATTGCGATCAAATGAATAACATTTATATAAGTTTGATGGTAATTATAAAAATACTGATTGTCCCTAAATATACTTGTCTGGTCAAGAATATTAAGTTATCCTAACCATCTTTTTAATTAGGATAAAAATTTATACTTGTCACACATTTGATTGAATAATTTTTGCCTACATAGGGACTTGATCATGATTAAGGCGGGGGAACACAGATAGTATTGGCCTTAATATTTAATTTTTCTTAACAAATTCTTTTTCTCATCAGCAGAAATACTTAGAGAGTCCTTTCTTAGACAATCTGAAATTAACTATCAAGTCAACTAGCATAGTGAAGCATTTATAGTAATTGTCTATCGGTTGTGGTAAAGCAATTAATAGATTGCCTTGATTGCCTTCATAATAATGAGGATTAAATTTGCCAAAATAGACAACTCAAATAACTAAAACAACTCAAATAAGATCGCTATAGCAGTTAATTTAATAAGATAAGTTAAGAAATTTTACGGGGATGACGGCAACAATGATTGAATTTCTCACTCAAACTGCCTGGATAGTTCCTATATATGGTCTGATCGGAGCGGTATTAACATTACCTTGGTCGGTTGGTTTAATTACCAGGACAGGACCAAGACCGGCTGCCTATTTTAATATATTAATGACCATATTGGCCTTTATCCATGGCTCTATTATTTTTCGCCAAACTTGGTTTGGAGAATCTCAAACCATTTTTTTACATTGGTTAAGTGTTTATGATTTAGATTTATCATTTGCCATTTATATTTCCCCTGCCACCTTGGGAGCCATGGAATTAATCACTGGCTTGAGCTTGTTGGCCCAAATATTTGCCTTGGGCTATATGGAAAAGGATTGGGCTTTAGCTCGCTTTTTTGGCATGATGGGTTTTTTTGAAGGGGCCATGAGCGGTTTAGCGATTAGTGATTCTTTGTTTCTCAGTTACGCCCTCTTGGAATTATTAACCCTTTCTACTTATTTATTAGTAGGTTTTTGGTATGCCCAACCTTTAGTGGTGACGGCGGCAAGAGATGCCTTTTTAACTAAGCGGGTGGGTGACGTACTATTACTGATGGGTTTGGTTGGTTTATCTTATTTTGCCGGTAGTTTGAATTTTCCTGATCTATATAATTGGGCGGAAAATTCTCAATTGTCGCCGATGGTGGCTAATTTATTAGGATTAGCCTTAATTTCCGGGCCGATTGGTAAATGCGCACAGTTTCCTTTGCATCTGTGGTTAGATGAAGCGATGGAAGGACCTAGCCCTGCGTCTATTCTCCGTAATTCTGTGGTGGTTGCCTGCGGTGCTTATGTTTTGATCAAATTACAACCGATTTTAAATATTGCTCCCATTGCTTTAAATACTTTGACGGTGATTGGTACGTTAACGGCGATTGGTGCTTCCTTGGTGGCTCTGGCCCAAATAGATATTAAACGGGCTTTATCCCATTCCACCAGTGCTTATTTAGGTTTAGTATTTATTGCGGTGGGAATGCAGTGGACGGGTTTTGCCTTTTTATTACTCTTTACCCATGCGATCGCTAAGGCTCTCATGTTTATGAGTGTAGGTTGTATTATTTCCACGACTATTACTCAGGATTTGACGGAGATGGGGGGTTTATGGCAAAGAATGCCAGCGACAGCGATCGCCTTTTTGGTGGGCGGTTTAGGTTTAGTCGGTGTATTCCCTTTAGGTGGTTTTTGGTCTCTGCAACAAGGGATTGATACTTTTTGGTTTACCCATCGTTGGTTAGTACCAGTATTATTAACTGTCAATTTTTTAACAGCTCTCAATTACACCAGAATATTTAGATTAGTATTTTTAGGACCAACTCAACCGAAGACAAGACGGGCTCCAGAGGTTGCTTGGCCGATGGCAGTACCGATGGTGATTTTGACGGTGATGACTATATTAACGCCGTTTTTAATGCAGAATCTCGGTTTATTACCAGCTTGGGGATATTTTGATATAACCGCTACTATTTTATTAGTCACATCAGGCATAGCGGGTATTGTTTTAGGGGAAGTTTTAAAATTAAAACGCACTTGGTCTCGTTCTATGCAAGCACCAGTTAGATTTGTGCAGGATCTATTAGCTTATGATTTCTATGTTGACCGTTTATATAAAGTGACGGTAGTATTAGCAGTCAGTTCATTATCTAAGTTAAATTCTTGGATTGATCGTTATATTATTGACGGAGCGGTGAATTTAGTAGGTTTAGTCACGATATTCGGTGGTCAGAGTTTAAAATACGGTGTATCCGGTCAATCCCAATCCTATTTGTTAACGATTTTAGTCGGTATTAGTGTATTAGGGTTATTGATGTTATGGTTTGTTGATTTTCGTTTTTAATAATGATTACCTGATAAACATTAACGGATAAAATAAAACGATAAAATCAAGGGGTAATTTGACAATTACCCCTATTTTGTGGATAGATGTGTCAATAGTTTTTTCATCATATTTGGAAATCCACCATGAGTTATAGAATGAATCGGCGTGCTTATGCTGAAATGTTTGGACCGACTGTTGGCGATCGCATTCGGTTAGCAGATACAGAATTATTTATTAGTGTGGAAGAGGATTTTACTACATACGGGGATGAGGTGAAATTTGGCGGTGGTAAGGTAATACGGGATGGCATGGGGCAGTCACCGATTAGTAATGCTGATGGAGCAGTTGATTTAGTAATTACTAATGCGGTGATTTTAGATTGGTGGGGAATAGTAAAAGCGGATATAGGTGTGAAAGACGGCAAAATCTACAAAATCGGTAAGGCCGGTAATCCTTATATTCAAGACAAAATTGATATTATTATTGGTCCTGGCACGGAGGTGATTGCTGGGGAAGGGATGATTTTAACGGCGGGCGGTATCGATAGTCATATTCATTTTATCTGCCCCCAACAAATTACGACGGCGATCGCTTCTGGTGTTACAACAATGATTGGCGGTGGCACGGGACCGGCGACGGGAACTAATGCTACGACTTGTACACCGGGTCCTTGGTATTTGCACCGAATGTTACAGGCAGCCGACGCATTTCCGGTGAATTTAGGCTTTTTAGGCAAAGGTAATAGCAGTCAACCGCAGGGTTTAGAGGAACAGGTATTAGCGGGAGCGATGGGCTTAAAACTGCATGAGGATTGGGGTACGACACCAGCGACTATTGATACTTGTTTAACTGTGGCAGATAAATATGATGTGCAGGTAGCGATTCATACAGATACTTTAAATGAAGCGGGTTTTGTGGAAACCACTATTGCGGCTTTTAAAAATCGCACTATTCATACCTATCATACAGAGGGAGCCGGTGGCGGTCATGCCCCTGATATTATTAAAGTCTGTGGGGAAGCTCATGTTTTACCATCTTCTACTAATCCGACTAGACCCTATACAGTCAATACTTTAGAAGAACATTTAGATATGTTAATGGTTTGTCACCATTTAGATCGGGGGATTCCAGAGGATGTAGCTTTTGCTGAGTCAAGAATTAGACGGGAAACCATAGCGGCGGAGGATATTCTGCATGATTTGGGGGCGTTTAGTATTATTTCTTCTGATTCCCAGGCGATGGGGCGGGTCGGTGAAGTGATTATCAGGACTTGGCAAACTGCCCATAAAATGAAGGTGCAACGGGGTGATTTAGTGATTGCGGATTTACGGCAAGAAGCTGATAATAGTCGGGCAAAACGTTATGTGGCAAAATACACGATTAATCCAGCGATCGCCCATGGGATTAGTGAGTATGTTGGTTCGGTAGAAGTGGGGAAATTAGCTGATTTATGTTTATGGCGACCTGCCTTTTTTGGGGTAAAACCGGAATTAGTAATTAAAGGTGGGGCGATCGCCTATGCTCAGATGGGTGATGCGAATGCTAGTATTCCGACACCGCAACCTGTGCATAGTCAACCGATGTTTGCTAGTTATGGTGGGGCGATCGCAGCTACATCTTTGACTTTTGTTTCCCAATCTGCTGTTGAGCGAGATATTGCTAGTCAATTAAAATTACAAAAGCCGACGATAGCGGTGCGTAATACTCGTAATATTAGTAAACGAGATTTAAAATTAAATGACTATTTACCAGTCATGGAAGTTGATCCAGAAACCTATGAAGTGAGGGCGGATGGGCAGTTATTAACCTGTGAACCAGCGACCGTATTACCGATGGCACAGCGTTATTTTCTATTTTAAAAATTTTGTGGTTAGGGGCAATTCATGAATTGCCCCTACGGTATTTATACGGTTTTAAATTAAGATATTTTACTAAGCATCCTGTAATAATTGCACCACTTTATCTAATGCTACCGAGTGAGAAGCCTTGCATAATACCACGTCATCAGGTTGCAAATATTCTTTTAATGTCTTAGCTAAATTATGATGAGATTCTGCCTGACTTAAATCTTCTAAATAAATATTTGGAATCCCCTCCGCTCCTTCTGCCATAGCTTTTGCTTCTAAAATATCAGCAAAAATAAATAATGCGTCTAGTTTTAAACTCTTAGCTAAAACTCCTATTTTGTGGTGAAATTCTAGGGAATAATCCCCCAATTCCTTCATCGTTCCTAATACGGCAATCCGCCTTTTCCCAGCAGTTTCCGCTAATAAATGTAAAGCAGCCGTCATTGATTCTAAACCGGCATTATAGGTCTCATCCAACACCGTAATATGATTTGTTAATACTATTTTTTTCGCCCGACCCGCCGGCAAATTAACGGTTAAACCAGCCGTAAAAGGAGCAAATAACTCTGATAAATTGCTATTTGCCGGATGTACTGCCTGATAGACCGCTAAAGCCGCTAAATAATTAATAGCATTATGTTTACCCGTTAAAGGTAAGGGGAAATTGAGACCAGCCACCTGCATGATTTGCTCATTAATAATATTACCCTGTAAATCACCACCTGTTAAACCGTAGGTAATCGTTTTACCTGACCAAAATTGAGTAGCTGTTTCCCTTAAGCGTTGATTATCATAATTAAGAATTGCTATACTATCCGTTGGCATTTCCCGTAATAGTTCACATTTTGCCTCAGCGATCGCCTGTTCTGAACCGAGTCTTTCAATATGGGCAGTTCCCACATTGGTAATCACCCCAATATTAGGTTGGGCAATTTGGGTTAATAAAGCGATTTCTTCCCGGCCCCGCATTCCCATTTCAATTACTGCATATTGATGATCTTGGTTAATCTCTAAAATAGTTTTCGGTACACCAATTTCATTATTATAATTAGCCTGGGTTTTTAATACTGCCCCATCAATCCCTAATACCGCCGCAATTAATTCCTTAGTAGTAGTTTTGCCTACCGAACCTGTGATCGCAATAATCGGTATATTCAACTGTTTTCGCCACCAATGGGCGATCGCCTGATAGGCAGTTAAAGTATTATCGACTTGCAAAATAGGGATTGATATTAATTTCGCTAAGAGCTGAAATTGCCGATCCACAATTGCTAATTTAGCACCCTGGGCGATCGCCCGATCAATAAACTGATGACCGTCAAAATTTTCCCCTCTTAAAGCTAGAAAAATATCTCCAGGTTTTAAAGTGCGAGTATCAGTGGAGACGTGACCGCCAGGAATATTAGTATAATCAACACATTCGCCGATAATTTTGGCGTTTAAAATAGTTTTTAATTCGTTAATATTCGGTAGATTCACAATAAGATTTCCTGTATAAATTTTGTACTTATCATCAAAATATTTATTTTTTATTTGGGGTGTTACATCCTAAGCAAACTTGATCATATTAAGCAAATTTTGCATAATTGAAAACATTAATCAACTAAGTATTATGTGTTTTTTTATACCATGACCAGATAAAAAAAACTAGCGATCGTTTTGAGAGATTAGGTGAAAATAGATGCAAAACCAGAGCCGGTAAATGATCTGCTTGTATTCCAGTTTCAGTATTATCTTTATGAAAACTTTAAGATCATTAGGGTAGAATTAGTTTATCATGATAAGTAGGATGTTCATTACTGATCAAGAATAAATTTTCCTGAAAGAAAAATCTACTGATTAATTAAAAATAATTAAATATTTCCCTTTATTTACCAAGCATCCAGCAATTGGACTTTTGGCAAATTGATCTTTTATATTTCGCCTTGACAAAAACAAGTGCGAGAGATCACAAATGAGCTGAGATGATCAGGGTTAGAGTAGGGTGATCTTCTGCCGTAACGCTACTTAGTAAAATTAAAAATGAACTGCAACCAAGAGGTATCGGGAGTGAATACATTGATGGAGCGTTATCAACCCAATTTTTATCAAGACGAACAACAGTTGTATAATCATCTGTTGGAGCTTGTCCAATTGAGATCGCCAGAAGATGTGATCAATAATTTTTACAGTTTATTTATTCGGTGTAGTGCTTACCCCGATGTAGAAATAACACGCCTCATGGAAAGAATGGCCCTTGCTCCTCAGGCCGCCGAAAATTTTAACCATATTCTTAATCGTTGCTGTCATATTCTGATTAACCGTTGGCACACTCAACCCAACAAAAAAGATGCCATTATTAAATTAATTAGGTTGTTTGAAGAAGTAGAAAAAAGACCACGTAATGCGGTTTATGGAGAAAGAAAAAGCAGAAAATTATGGGAGTTGGTCAGCAAATTTATCGAGAGTGAACAATATCTCAGTTTAAAACGTTTAGCTCTAGTGATGGAGACACCTCCGACTGTTGCTAATAGAAATACGGAAACTGCTTTAAGAGAACCTTTAAGAGTATTAATTCCCCGTTATCCTTTTTTGTATAAACATTGTTTAATTGGTCAAGATAGCAGTTTTGAACACCAACAAGCCATCAAAACTATTCAACGACAAAAACAAAAACAATTTGATATTGAATTATCCCAATATGTCACATACCAGGTCAAAAGAATATTAAAGGCTAGTCAAAATCCTGGTGGTGTTTCTACCTTACGTACACCCGAATTTAACCAAAAAAATTTAATTAATCCCACCTTACTTAATGATCGGGAATTATTTACATCATTAAAACATTATATTGGCAAAGTAGAGTGTGGTTATACTTATCGGGATTATGCCAAACATTTTGTATCTCACACTAGCGGATCAATTTCCTATAAAGAATTTAAAGACACTTTGTATGAATATTTAATTACTTCTTTTGGTACTGAATCTAGTTCGACGCAGAAAAAATTTAGCACTAAATTATATAAACAATTAGAATTAATTCTACCTAATAATGACGATAAGGATTTTAATGATTTTTTATTGATGCGTACCTGTAATCAAATTCTCAATTTCTTAATTGTGGAAAGCCCCCAAAAAGCTCAACACTATTTATTTATGGATTTATTAGGCAACCTTGGCCCGGTAGCGACGGTAGGTTTATTTTTAAAATTGACTTTGATTTGTCATCATGTCAAACCTAATTTAGAAAAAAGATTTGCTATTTTATTCAATCATTATGAAGGTTCCAATCGGGAAGGCATGGGTTGGTTAATTAATTCCCTAGAAAATATGAATTTGGCTCTCAGTACCAATTTTGGTAGTGTTGATTTATCATTTATTCGCTAATCACAGTTAGGGTTAAATCAAAAATATTATCAGTCAATAAATAAAATTTAATAATTGAAAAAATTTATTTAACTTAATTTAATGTTCCATATTTTACCAATATTTTTATAAACAAAATAATTTTCTTAGTAGGTTGAGTTGACGAAGGAAACCCAAATACTGAGCAATATATAACGGCAATTCTAGTGTTGGGTTGCGTGCCTTAACCCAACCTACTTAGCAAAAAAGTATTTTTTTTCCTAGTACAAATATCAGATATGTGATAGAGTGGTCAGTTGTGCATTAAGCACCTAATATTTTTGGAGCAATTGTCCTGGCTCACAAGTCATCTTGCTATAGTTATCACTAATTAGTTATTACTAATAATTACTTATCAAGATTGTGTCTGGGTTTTTGTGCCATTAGTCTTGTCAACTTTAATTATAAAATAGAGGAAAGGAATTAAATAATGACCCAAGTGGTACTAGGCGAAAACGAAGGTATAGAATCAGCCCTCCGCCGATTCAAACGGCAAGTTTCCAGAGCTGGTATTTTGGCTGATGTCAAAAAACGTAGATATTTTGAAACGCCCCAAGAAAAACGCAAACGGAAAGCAGTGGCAGCCAGACGGAAAAAGCGCTTCTATTAAAATCAAATTTTATCTGAAATATTTTGTCTCCTAATACTTTGCAAAATTAGTATAGAGAACTTCAAATTCAAAGAAAACGTGAGATCGGACTAGACCAGATTACCGATCAATGACTTTGTTTTCCATATGTCAAAATATAAAAGGAACGGGTTTTGCCAGGTTGCAGGACCCGTTCTTAATATTATTTTTATATTATTTTGCATATTCAAGAAATTTACAGAGAGAAGGTTAAATAAACTATGGATATAGATCGGGAATTAGATCACACCATATTAGATTTTACGGAAATTCAGGAAGAGTTAAATTTGCGTCATGCCAAGGATGCTTTACAGGAGTTGGTGGGAAATTTAGATTTAACTGCTCAAGAACGGGCTGGTTTGGAAGGGGAAATTGGCGGTTTGCAAAATATGTTAGACAAGTTGGAAAGAGCTTGTGTGCAAATTGCTGTATTTGGTATGGTGGGGCGGGGTAAATCTTCTTTATTGAATGCGTTATTAGGGGAAAATATTTTTGCGACGGGTCCGATTCATGGGGTGACGCAGGCGACGCAAATTAAACGTTGGCAATTACCGCCAGTTATGGAAGTAACTGAAGTAGCCTCGCTGAATACCGATGATCCGACGGCATCTAATGAACCCTTAGAGGCTTATCGTTTATCCCAGGTGGAATTAATTGATACACCAGGGATTGATGAGGTAGATGGGGAAATGCGGGAACGGTTAGCGAAGGATATTGCTAAACAGGCTGATTTATTATTATTTGTGGTGGCGGGGGATATTACCCAGGTAGAATATGATGCTTTGTCTGATTTGCGGGAAGCGGGTAAACCGATATTATTAGTATTTAATAAAATTGATCAATATCCACCGACGGATCGGCAAGCAATTTACGCTAAGATTCGGGACGAGCGGGTGAAGGAATTATTATCACCGGATGAAATAGTTATGGCTGCTGCTTCTCCCTTAATCGCTCAGGCTATTCAGCGGAAAGATGGTAGTTTGGGTGTGGAAATGACACGAGGGGAACCGGATGTTAGTGATTTAAAGTTAAAGATTTTGGAGATTTTGGAGCGGGAAGGTAAGTCTTTAGTTGCCCTTAATTCTATGCTTTATGCTGATAATATTAATGAACGTTTAGTACAACGCAAGTTAGAAATCCGAGAAGCTAATGCTAATCGGGTGATCTGGAATGGGGTAATGACTAAGGCTATGGCGATCGCCCTCAATCCGTTAACGGTGGTAGATATTTTTAGCGGGGCGGTGATTGATGTAACAATGATTTTAACTTTATCGAAAGTCTATGGTATTAAGATGAATGAGACGGGGGCAGTAGATTTATTACAGAAAATAGCTTTGAGTATGGGGGGGATTAGTGCTAGTGAATTGATTACTAATTTTGGTTTGAGTTCTTTGAAAGGTTTATTAGGGGTGGCAATCCCGGCGACAGGTGGCTTATCTTTAATACCCTATTTATCAGTGGCGGCGACTCAGGCAACGGTGGGGGGTTTATCTGCCTATGCAATCGGTCAGGTGACAAAAACCTATTTAGCGAATGGGGCAACTTGGGGAGAAGGCGGACCGAAAGCGGTTGTCACTCATATTTTGTCATCTTTAGATGAAAATTCTATTATGGTGAGAATTAGGAATGAGTTGGAATCTAAGTTATATTTTAAAAATTAGTTATCTTTAATTTCAAATATGCGTGATTATGACATTGTAATTATTGGTGGTAGTCGAGCCGGCTTAATCGCAGCGATAGAAGCGGTCAAACTGCCGACACGAGTCGCTTTAGTTTTACCATCAACTTATTTTGCGACCCCGCCACCGGCTAGTCAAATATTAGGCAAATTAGGCAAAATAGTTGATCAGTCAAAAGATTTCAGTCTATTAGGTTTATTGCCAAATATTAATCATGAAAATATTAATTATCAGAATATTCAACAATACGCTGAATTAGTCACCGATCAGATTAATAGCCAATACGAACCAGCCCTATTAGCATCCATGGGAATTGATCTAATATTTGGTGATGGAGAATTTCGGCAAAGTCCTGATTTATGTTTTTTAGTAAATAATCGTAAATTACGTTCACGCCGTTATTTATTGGCAATTGAGCCAGTACCGTATATTCCTAATATTCCTGGTTTAACAGATATTGATTTTCTCACGCCCCATAATTGCTTAGAAAAATTAACTAGTTTATCCCAAAATTTAGTGATTATCGGAGCGGATCCTGATGGCATAGAATTAGCCCAAGGTTTAGCGAGATTAGGGGTGAAGGTGACAATGATCGTCAAGCATTCCCATATTTTACCCCAGGAAGATCGACAGTTTACTTCCCTTTTACAGGGAATATTAGAGGCAGATGGTGTCAACCTTTTGACTAATACAACGATTAGCCAAGTGAAGAATATTCAGGGGAAAAAATGGTTACAGGCGGATCATCAGGCGATTGAAACTGATCAAATTTTATTAACTGCTGGTTATCAATACGATTGGGCAATGTTTCATAATTTGAATTTAGCGAATGTGGGTGTGAAATTTGATCAACAGGGTTTAAAAATTAATGGGCGATCGCAAACTACTAATTCCCGTATTTACACCTGTGGTAATCATCGCCAGAGCCAAGTATTTGCCAGTTGGGCGGAATACGAGGGGAAAACTGCCGTGAAAAATATTTTATATTTACCGTGGCATAATCTTAATTATCGGGCGATTCCTTGGAGTATTAATGTTGATCCGCCTTTGGCTAGGGTGGGTTTAAATTTACGGGAGGCGATCGCTCTTTATGAAAAAGATACAAGTATTAAAAAAGATGATCAATATGAAAATATTATTGTTAGTCAGCAGGCATTAAATAATATTGATCAAATGATCATTAACGATCAAACTACTGGTTTTGCCCAATTAATTACCCATAAATCAGGGCAAATATTAGGGGCTTCGATGATTGGTAGTCAAGCCTCTGAGTTAATACACCTGATGGCTTTAGCGATGCAACAAAATATCAAAATCAGGGCGATCGCTGATTTAACTTATTTACATCCGAGTTTTGCTACTATTTTAGGTAAGTTAGCTGATGCTAATATTCAGACAAGAGATGCTCAAAATTATTGGTGGCAGGATTTATTAGATAATTTATTCCATTGGCGGCGATCGCTTTAAAATTATATCAGGTTTCCATTATGTTAAATATCTCAATCCAAGGTAGCGGTTTTCCTATTTTATGTTTGCACGGTCATCCCGGTTCTGCTGAATGTATGACAGTATTCACTGATCATTTAGCCGGCAAAAATTGGCAAACTATTACCCCTGATCTGCGGGGATACGGAGCTAGTAAAAGTTCTGCTCCTTTTACTATGACCCAACACATAGAAGATTTAGAACAATTAATAGACTATTTACATTTGGAAAAATTATTAATTTTAGGTTGGTCGTTGGGTGGTATTTTAGCCCTAGAATTAGCTTTGAAATTACCGGCAAAAGTCAGCGGTTTAATACTATTAGGGACGGCTTGCCCATCCCTGGGGCAACCATCCACCAATTACTTGGGGTGATTATTTTTATACAGGAATAGCCGGTTTATTGAATAAAATTCTACCGGGGCAAATGTGGCATATTAATAATTTTGCCAAAAAATCCCTATTTCGTTATCTGATTCAACAACATACACCTACCCCCTATCAGTTTTTAGCGACGGCGGGAGTGAATGCCTATTTACAAACCTCTAATCATGCTAATCAAGCCTTAAATCAATCTCTCAGACAAGGTTATAATCGTCTAGCAGAAGTTAAGGAAATTACCTGCCCCGCTCTAGTTTTAGCCGGTCAGGGCGATCGCCATATTACCGCTAATGCTAGTTATCAAACGGCTCGGCAAATTCACCAAAGTGAATGGTATTGTTATCCAGATACTGCCCATCTATTCCCCTGGGAAATACCAGATGTGGTATTAAGTGATATTGATCGTTGGTTAGGTAAATATACAGATGTTTTTTCTAATTTGCCAAATCACGATAAACCATGACTTTTACCGATCACCCAATGACGACGGAAAAAGCGGGCTAAAGCCGTTTCTGCTAGGGGTAAATAAATTGGCCGACCGTGCGGGCAGGTGCGGGGATTTTTGGTTTGTTGCCACTGATTTAAAATATTTTGCATTTCTAATAGGGTTAAACTTTCGCCGTTTTTAATGGCACTGCGACAAGCGGTGGCAACCTGGGCGGCTTCTAAATCAACGGCTCTACTCAATTCTAATATCGCTTCTAACCGATCTGATCGTTTGGCTAAAATTGCGGGAATATGACGCACCGCCCAAATATTCTCGCCAAAGGGTTCCACTTCAATATTAATTCTGGTTAATTGACTAATTTGTGACTCAGATAAATTTTTTAAAATAATTACTGGTTCCACTGCTATTAATTGCCAGCGATCACACAACTGTTCATATAAAATTCTTTCATGGGCAATATGCTGTTCTATTAACCAAATACCGTCGGGATGTTCTGCCACAATATAAGTATTATGTAACTGGGCGATCGCTTTTAGGTTAAGTAAACTATTCGGTAATGATTGCTTCTCATCCTGATTATTAGTCGCTGAAACACTATAGTTAACCTGCTCTTCCCCCACTTTTAATAATTTACTTACCCGCTCAGACAAAGGTACATTTAATAAAATATCTTGTTTGAATTGCAGAGCCTCAGTAATCATTTGTTCTGTCTGGGCTTGCCAGAGAGGTAAATTTTCTAAATAAACTTCTAATTTCGCCGGATGCCGATGCCAGTCAATATAAATCGGGTTAATCTGTAAATGTAAAAAGGCTATGGGAAACCGCTGACGGGGGCAAGTCCGACTTAAACTAGTTAAAATAGTTTGTTCTAATTCGGGCGATCGCACTACCCGCCCATTAATCGCAACCTTTACCCAATCAGGCCGATAGCGATGACAGCGATCCGGTAAACCTAAAACTAATTGGAGATTTTCCTCTGCACTTAAAAAATATTGCCTGTATTGTAAATCACTTAAATGTAAACGCAAAAATTGTCCTAAAATCTGTTGAGGTGTATCGGCTGTACTGATTTGATACCATAACTTTAAGCGTTGGGGATGTTGATGATCGGGGCGATAAATTTGCCAAGTGATTTGGGGGTGACAGAGGGCGAAATTTTGAATTAAGGTTTGAATAGCTTTTAATTGATTTGATGCCGAACCAATCCCTTTTCTTCTTACCGGCCATTGGGCAAATAAATTACTTACCCGCACAATCGTACCAGGGGCGATCGCTACAGGTTCTCTTTTCGTTGGTAAGCCGGCATGATCATATTCTACTTGCCAACCAGTATCTTGATTAATATTATAATCGTCTGAACTATCTATTACCGGGGCTGACACACGACTAGTAATCACCAGATCAGCTAAATGAGCCAAACTATGTAAAGCCTCGCCTCGAAATCCTAAACTAGTAATTTTCGTTAGATCACTAATATTAAAAATTTTAGAAGTTGTGTGGGGTAAAGCAGCCCGGCATAAATCATCACCACTAATACCTCTGCCGTTATCTGCCACTTCCACTGACCAATTATGGGGATTGACACTAATCACTATTCTAGTGGCGATCGCATCCAAAGAATTTTCTACCAATTCCCGCACCACTGCCACCAAAGAATCTATGACTTCTCCCGCTGCAATTAAATTAATAACCTCTTTCGGTAGGGTCTGAATAGGCATGGATGAAGAATTAAGCAATATATTCCGCTAAGGGTAAACGTAAATAAAATATTGTGCCTTCCGTTTTATTTGATTGAAAGGTAATATCTCCTTTATGAGCATCAATAATTGACTTAGCGATCGCCGTTCCTAAACCAGTTCCCCCCCGTTTCCCAAAAGTGACAAAAGGCTCAAATAAATTCTGTTGAATTTCATCGGGAATCCCCGGACCATTATCAATAATTACAATATCAGCAAAATAAGTTTTCGCCTTCGCCGTCAAAGTAATATTACCGCCCTTTTGATCAAAGGCTTCCACCGCATTACCAATTAAATTTTGAAAAACCCGCAATAATTTATTCTCATCACCCAAAATCACCAGATCATCAATATCCATGTGCAAATTAACATTATTTGCCTGTAAATAAATCCGATTAATTTTCTCAAAGTGTTGTAATAAAGTCACCAAATTAATTCTCGTCTTAGTAATAGAAGAAGTACCCTTAGTAAAATCTAAAACCTCCTCCGCCATATTCAACATCCGCATCACCTGAATTTGAATCAAATCACACCACTCTTGCACCTCTTCATCTTCTGGATACAATTCCCGCAACATAGAACTAGACAACTGAATACCAGTAAAAGGACTCTTAAAATCATGGATAATCGTATTAACCATTTCTCCCACTAAAACCATTTTACTCTTATGTACCAATTCCTTCACATATTGATCAGTAGTCATCCGCAAATGATTAATAATATAACCAAATAAATTGAGAATAATTTCCCCTTTAGCTTCCTTCAGAATCTCCATTAGTTCATCCCTAGGAATTTTTCCTAACTGAGTTCCCTTAGTTGCCAAAGCCCTGGCACTACGAGGCTGACCATCTAAAACACCAAACTCCCCAAAAAAATCATCTGGTTCAGCGTGGGCAACTATTTGGTATTTTTCATTATCAATTCTTTTACTAAAAAAGACTTTGCCTTTTAAAACTAAATATAAATAATCAGAAATATCACCTTCTTCAAATAAGACTTTATCTTCTAAAAAATATTCTACATTAGCAGTCCGGCAAAGCTCATCTGCCTGTTTTTTTTCAAAATAGGAAATAAATCGGTGTTCTCGAATGTCCATATTAGCTTCACTCGTGATTGTCTTGGGCCTAAATATACTCAATATATTACATTGACTTCTTGAAAATACTCTGAAAAGAATCGTTTTTTGAATGTCAGCAGTTAATTTTTATTCTAGTTGGACTATATTCTCAACTTTCTTACTCTGGACAAATTGTCAATATCTATTGATCTAATTCTATTTTCTATTTTTAACTAAATTATTTGCTGATACCAAATCCGGTTATGAAAGGGTACGAATAATCAGTTATAATTTAGCCAATGATAATTAGTGAGATTTTTGATTTCCTCTTGCTGTTGTTCCATCAATACTTGACAACGCTTTATTAATACCTCTTCCATTTCTTCTATACCTTAACAGGGGATAGATTTAATATTTTTAAAAGACTGAAATTGCAAAGACAATAATGAATCCAAAGCTATTTTATGAGTAGTGTGGGACTGTGCAAGGCAAGAAGAAATAGCGAGCTTAAAA
>Ga0209262_10000220_pt1 | contig 30824 bp, 33 predicted proteins | sample Lowcelwee11metaG_FD_187171 | JGI IMG/M metagenome (GOLD analysis project Ga0209262, IMG submission 187171) | Freshwater pond sediment microbial communities from the University of Edinburgh, under environmental carbon perturbations - Low... | ecosystem: Environmental > Aquatic > Freshwater >... | reverse complement strand
CGAACTTGGCCGCCAGCACAGTGGTGATGGCCGCCGTCAGGGTGGTCTTGCCGTGGTCCACGTGACCAATCGTGCCGACGTTGACGTGCGGCTTGGTCCGCTCAAATTTCTCTTTTGCCATTTTTCAGCTCCAAAATCAAAATTGCCGAAACACCAGAACAAATATGGTGCCCTTGGCGGGAATCGGACCCGCGACCTCTCCCTTACCAAGGGAGTGCTCTACCACTGAGCCACAAGGGCCAAGACACCCGGACAACCCGGACATCTCAGAAAACTTCACACATCCAGCCATCAAAAAGGACATGGAGCGGGAGACGGGAATCGAACCCGCGTGATCAGCTTGGAAGGCTGGAGTTCTACCATTGAACTACTCCCGCCCGAACCGTTTTCACACCCACAAGGGCTTCCAACATTCAGAGCGCTTCGATTCCAATCGCTCGCATATCACTTAACAATCACTGGTGGAGGGGGCTGGATTCGAACCAGCGTACGCGTAAGCGGGCAGATTTACAGTCTGCTGCCTTTAACCACTCGGCCACCCCTCCATAGCGCAGCCCAGCATTATGCCATGGTTTTTAACCGTGTTGCATCCCGGCGCGTGATCACCACGCCACAGGTGCTTGTCCGGACCCTTTCAGCCAGTGGTTGACGGCGCCGAAATGGCCACAGCCGAGGAATGGCTGCGGACCACGGCTCGCCGACAGGGGCGACGGGTGGTTGGCACACAGCACCTGGTGGCGGTTGCCGTCGATCAGGGATGCCTTTTTCTGTGCGTGGGAGCCCCACAGCAGGAACAGTTTCGGACAGCCAGTTTCGCTGCAGTGCCGGATCAGGGCATCGGTCAGCACTTCCCAGCCACGACCAGCGTGGCTGGCGGGCTGGCCATCTTCCACCGTCAGGCAGGTGTTGAGCAGGAGCACGCCCTGCCCGGCCCAGCGCACCAGCGAGCCGCTGGTTGGCGGAGTCAGACCCAGATCGCGCTGCAGCTCTTTGAACATGTTGCGCAGGCTGGGCGGAACCTTGACACCAGGTGCAACAGAAAACGCCAGCCCCTCGGCTTGGCCAGGCCCGTGGTACGGGTCCTGGCCCAGGATCACCACCCGCACATCGGACAGCGGCGTCAGCACCAGGGCCCGCAGCGGCTGCGGTGGATAGATGATGGCACCGCTGTCCAGCCGTTGCTGCAAGAAGCTTTGCAGTGACTGACCGGTGGCAGACGCCCAAAAGCCGCTGACGAGCTCCGACCAGTCGGTCTGCACCGGCCATTGCGCGGGGTTGGCGGCTTGCAGCCGCGGGGGCAAAGCCTCTGCGCCCGCCTCCGCACCACCCCAATCCAGCGCGCCTTGCATCGGCCCGGGCTCAGGCAAACAGCTCGGCCAGCGCCAGGCCCGGCTCGGGCGCGCGCATGAAGGCTTCGCCCACCAGGAAGGCGTGCACGCCCGCGGCGCGCATCTTGGTGACGTCGTCGCGGTCCAGGATGCCGGACTCGGTGACCAGCAGCCGGTCGACCGGCACGTCGGGCAGCATGTCCAACGTGGTTTGCAGCGTCACCTCAAAGGTGCGCAGATTGCGGTTGTTGATGCCCAGCAGCGGGGTTTTGAGCTTGAGCGCACGCTGCAGCTCGGCGCGGTCGTGCACTTCCACCAGCACCGCCATGTTCATGCTGAACGCAATCGCTTCCAGGTCGGCCATCTGCGCGTCGTCCAGACAGGCGGCGATCAACAGGATGGCGTCCGCTCCCATGGCACGGGCCTCGTAGACCTGGTACGGGTCCACCATGAAGTCCTTGCGCAGGACCGGCAGGTCGCAGCTGGCACGGGCCTGCTTCAAATAGTCGGCACTGCCCTGGAAGAACTGCTTGTCGGTCAACACCGACAGACAGGCCGCACTGACTTTTCCATCGCCTTCGGCATAACTCTGGGCGATGTCGGCCGGGATGAAGTCTTCGCGCAGCACACCCTTGCTCGGGCTGGCCTTCTTGATCTCGGCAATCACGGCGGCCTGGCCGGCAGCGATTTTGGCCCTCAAGGCGCCCTCGAAGTCGCGTGTGAGCAAGCGGCTTTCGGCGTCGAATCGGACCACGTCCAGCGGCTTCTTCTTGCGCGCGGCGGCGATTTCTTCGTGCTTGACGGCCACGATTTTGTTGAGGATGTCACTCATGGGTTTTGTTTTCCTGGGGTGGAGGCGTCTGGAGCACCTTCTTGATGACCCGGTGCATCACCACACCGGCCACGATGAACAGCAGGGAGATGCCGATGGCGATCCAGGCGCCTTCGTTTTGCAACCAGACGGGCATGGTGGTTCTCAGGGGCCGGTGCCCGCGGTCGCGGTCTGGGTGAAGTCGGTCAGATCGCGCAGCTTCTGCGCCGCGGCGCCGGACTCGATGGCGCGCCGCGCCAGCGCGATGCCCTGCGGCATGTCGTCGCACACGTTGGCCGCGTACAGAGCGACGCCGGCATTGAGCGCCACAATGTCCTTGGCGGCCTTGATGGCGGATTCGTCGCTGTTGTTGAGCACCCCCATCAGCATGGCCTTGGAGTCTTCCGGCGTTTCCACGCGCAGCGTGCGGTTGCTCGCCATCGTGAGACCGAAGTCTTCGGGGTGGATTTCGTACTCGGTGATCTCGCCGTTCTTCAGTTCGCCCACCATGGTGGCGGCCCCAAGCGAAACCTCGTCCATGCCGTCGCGGCCGTAGACCACCACCGCGTGTTCGGCCCCCAGGCGCTGCAGCGCGCGCACCTGAATACCAACCAAGTCAGGGTGAAACACACCCATCAGGATGTTCGGCGCCGAGGCCGGATTGGTGAGCGGGCCCAGGATGTTGAAGATGGTCTTCATGCCCAGCTCGCGGCGCACCGGCGCCACGTTCTTCATGGCCGGGTGGTGGTTGGGCGCGAACATGAAGCCCACGCCGACCTGCTCGATGCAACGCGCAATCGCGTCGGGCGGCAGGTTGATGTTGACGCCCAGGCTCTCCAGCACGTCGGCGCTGCCGCTCTTGCTGGACACGCTGCGCCCGCCGTGTTTGCTGACCTTGGCGCCCGCGGCCGCGGCCACGAACATGGAGCAGGTGGAGATGTTGAAGGTGTGCGAGCCGTCGCCGCCGGTGCCCACGATGTCCACGAGGTGCGTCTTGTCGGCCACGTGGACCTTGGTCGAGAACTCGCGCATCACCTGTGCCGCCGCCGTGATCTCGCCGATGGTTTCCTTCTTCACGCGCAGGCCGGTGATGAAGGCCGCCATCATCACGGGCGACATCTCGCCGCTCATGATCAGACGCATCAGGTGCAGCATCTCGTCGTGGAAGATCTCGCGGTGCTCGATGGTGCGCTGCAGGGCTTCCTGCGGGGTGATCTTGTGGCTGTGGGGCATGGGGGTGTCTCCAGAACTTATCGGGTGGGATTGTCCGACATGGCCAGCTTCAGGCCAAAGCCGATGAACATGGCGCCCGCCGCGCGGTCCATCCAGTGCATGGTGCGCTGCACGGCGCTCACGCGGTTCGCGGCCCAGCCGGCGAGCCAGGCGTAGCCGAAGTTGATCGGCAGCGAGTTGAGGTTGAACAGCAGGCCCAGCAGCAGGAAGGCCGTCACCTTGTCGGGCGTGCCGGGCGCGATGAACTGCGGCACGAAGGCCAGGAAGAACAGCGCCACCTTGGGGTTGAGCACATTGGTGAGGAAACCGCGCCGGTAGATGCGGCGCAGATCTGCAGGTTGGTGGGCTTTCGCGGCATCGGCCGGCACGATGGACGAGCCTCCACCCCGGGCAAACAGCAGCTTGATGCCCATCCACATCAAATAAGCAGCACCGATCCACTTGAGCACCGTGAAGGCGGTGGCCGAGGTGGCGAGCAAGGCGCCCACACCGAGCGCGGCGGCGAACACGTGCACGAAGCAGCCGCTGACAATGCCCAGCGCCGCCACGATGCCGGCGCGCACGCCGCTCTTGAGCGCGTTGCTCACGATGTAGAGCACATCGGGGCCGGGCGTGAGGTTGAGCAGCCAGCCCGCCGCGATGAACATCAGGAGTTGCGGGGTGTCTGGCATGGTGCGCTCCTGTCGGGGGTCAGTACGGGCCGGTGCGCGAGGCGCTGGCCATAGCAGCGGGGGCATCGGCGAAAAAGCGGCGCACGGTGGCGATGGCGTGATCGATGCCGGCCGCGTCCACATCGAGGTGGGTCACGAAACGCAGACCGATCAGTCCGGTGGCCAGCACGCCGTTCGCTTTCAGGAAGTCCAGCAGCGCCGGGCCGCGCCCCTCAGCCACATCAACGAAGACGATGTTGGTTTCGGCCGATTTCACCGTCAGGCCGCCGATGCCGGCCAGCCCATCGGCCAGGCGGCGTGCGTTGGCGTGGTCGTCGGCGAGGCGGTCCACGTGATGGTCCAGCGCGTGCATCGCGCAGGCCGCCAGCAGGCCGGCCTGGCGCAAGCCACCTCCGGCCATCTTGCGGATGCGCCGGGCGCGGCTGATCAGCTCGCGCGAACCGCTCAGCGCCGAGCCCACCGGCGCGCCGAGCCCCTTGCTGAAGCAGACCGAGAGGCTGTCGAAGTGATCGGCGATCTGGCGCACACGTGCGTGGGCACCCTGCCCGGCTGCGGCCGAGGCCACCGCGGCGTTGAACACCCGTGCTCCGTCCAGGTGGGTGTTGAGGCCTCGCTCCCGCGCCAGCGCCGTGGCGTCCCGCAGGTAGTCATCGGGCACCACATGGCCGTTCCAGGTGTTTTCCAGGCACAGCAGGCGGGTGCGCGCGAAGTGCGGATCGTCGGGTTTGATGGCGGCCGCGATGTCGGCGATGGCCATCATGCCAACAGCATCCTGCGTCAGCGGTTGCGGCTGCACGCTGCCGAACACCGCCGCGCCGCCGCCTTCGTAGCGGTAGGTGTGGGCCAGCTGGCCGACGATGTATTCGTCGCCCCGGCCGCAGTGCGCCAGGATGCCGCAGAGGTTGCTCTGCGTGCCCGAGGGCATGAAGAGCGCGGCTTCCTTGCCGGTGAGGGCGGCGATGCGCTGCTGCAGCGCGTTGACGGTGGGGTCGTCGCCGAACACGTCGTCGCCCAGGGGCGCAGCCATCATGGCGGCGCGCATCGCCGCCGTAGGCTGCGTGACCGTGTCACTCCTGAGGTCAACGGTCTTCATGCGGCCTGCTCCAGAAAATTCTTGAGCATCGCGTGGCCGTGCTCGGTCAGGATGCTTTCCGGGTGGAACTGCACGCCCTCGATAGCCAGGGTCTTGTGCTTCACGCCCATGATCTCGCCGTCTGGCGTCCAGGCCGTGACCTTCAGGCAGTCTGGGCAGGTCTCGCGCTGAATGGCCAGCGAGTGGTAGCGGTTGACGGTGAACTGCTCGGGCAGATTCGCGAACACGCCTTCCTGCGTGGTGGTGATGACGCTGGTCTTGCCGTGCATCAGCTCCTGCGCCCGGATGATCTGGCCGCCGAAGGCCGCGCCGATGCTCTGGTGGCCCAGGCACACGCCCAGGATCGGCAGCTTGCCTGCGAAATGCTGGATGGCTGCGACCGAGATGCCGGCTTCTGCCGGCGAGCACGGGCCGGGCGAGATCACCAGCCGGTCCACCTGCCCCGCGTCCACACGGCGCTGGATCTCGTCGACAGTGATTTCGTCGTTGCGCACCACGGTCACGTCCGCACCGAGCTCACCGAAGTACTGCACGATGTTGTAGGTAAACGAGTCGTAGTTGTCGACCATCAGGAGTTGAATCTTCTTGCTCATGGTGTTCACTCCAGGCCTTCTTCCACCAGCTCCGCCGCGCGCAGCAGCGCGCGGGCCTTGTGTTCGGTTTCCCTCCATTCCATTTCAGGGATGGAGTCGGCCACCACGCCGGCCGCGGCCTGCACGTAGAGCATCTGGTCCTTGATGATGCCGGTGCGGATCGCGATGGCCACGTCCATGTCACCGGCGTAGCTGAGGTATCCACAGGCGCCGCCGTAGAGGCCGCGCTTGGTGGGTTCGAGCTGGTCGATCAGCTCCATGGCGTGCACCTTGGGCGCCCCGGTCAGCGTGCCGGCGGGGAAGGTGGCTTTCAGCACATCCATGTTGGTCATGCCATCCACCAGTGTGCCTTCGACGTTGCTCACGATGTGCATCACGTGGCTGTAGCGCTCGACCGCGAAGGCCTCGGTCACCTTGACGCTGCCGATCTTCGCGATGCGGCCGATGTCGTTGCGTGCCAGGTCGATCAGCATCACGTGCTCGGCCCGCTCTTTCGGGTCGTTGACCAACTCGACCTCGGTCGCCTTGTCTTTCTCTGGCGTGGCGCCCCTTGGTCGGGTACCGGCGAGCGGCCGGATGATGACCTTCTGCCCCTCATCCACCTGCTCCTGGCGCACCAGGATCTCGGGCGAGGCGCCCACCACGTGGAAGTCACCGAAGTGGTAGTAGTACATGTAGGGGCTGGGGTTGAGCGAACGCAGCGCCCGGTACAACGAGAGCGGCGACTCGGTGTAGCGCTTCTTGATGCGCTGTCCCACCTGCACCTGCATGAAGTCGCCACCGGCAATCAACTCCTTGGCGCGCTCCACCGCGGCGATGTAGTCGGCCTTGGCGAAGTCGCGCTCGGCGGGGTAACTCTGGCTGGGCTTGACCACCGGCGCGCTCACCGAATATTTCAGCGCCTCTTTCAACTCGCGCACCCGCTTCTTGGCGTTGGCGTAGGCCTCGGGCTGGGCCGGGTCGGCGTAGACGATCAGGTAGAGCTTGCCCGAGAGGTTGTCGATGACGGCCAGCTCCTCGCACTGCAGCAGCAGGATGTCGGGGCAGCCCAGGGTGTCCGGCGGGCAGCTGGCTTCAAGCTTCTTCTCGATGTAGCGCACCGCGTCGTAACCGAAGTAGCCGGCCAGGCCACCGCAAAACCGCGGCAGGCCGGGGCGCAGCGCCACCTTGAAGCGCTGCTGGTACGCGGCGATGAAGTCCAGCGGGTTGCTGTGGTTCGTCTCCACCACCATGCCGTCGCGCACCACTTCGGTTTTGGCCTCGGCGCCGAAGCCGCTGGCGCGCAACAGGGTGCGCGCCGGCAGGCCGATGAAGCTGTAGCGACCAAAGCGCTCGCCGCCGACGACGGATTCGAGCAGGAAGCTGTATTTGCCGTCGCCGCGCCCATGGGCGAGCTTGAGGTACAGCGAGAGCGGGGTTTCGAGGTCCGCGAAGGCCTCGGCCATCAGCGGGATGCGGTTGTAGCCCTGGCTGGCCAGGCTCTTGAATTCGAGTTCGGTGATCATGTTCAGACGCTCCATCGGCTTCGGGCTGCGCCGCAGCGGGGGAAACCGTTTTTCTGGGGTGCCCGGTCAGGCGCGCTGCCGGGTTCGGGGGCTGGGGTGACGCGGGGCGGGTTCGCCTGTGGCTGTTCCGGGGTCCGCACCACTCCGGGGGGAGTGCACGTTTACGCTGGCTTGCGCCAGGGCCAGGCTCCCCGGCCATTGCGGCTCGGCAGACCACCTGTGAAAGATGTGCGTGGGTTGAACATGGGGACAAAGTGTAGCAAAGCTGTCGCGTCGGTGTCTGAGAAAGTGCGCTCCCCACGCATCACCTAGAGACAACCCCGGTTGATTTCACCGCCCGGGCTGTCCACAATCCACATTTCGAACGGTCGTACTATTTTTACGACGTGCCCACAACCCCGTGTCGAACTCGAATACATGAACCACAGCATCCTCAACCCGTTTCTTCGCGCGGTGGCCGCGCCCCTGTTGGCCCTGGGCATGGTGTTCTGGCCCTTGTTCGCCGGGGCTGCGACCGTGGAGGTCGCTGGTGTCAAGCTGGAAGACCGCATCAACGCCAACGGCAGCCCGCTGCAACTCAACGGCGCGGGGGTGCGCTACAAGGCCGTGTTCAAGGTCTACACCGCCGGCCTGTACCTGAGTCAGAAGGCCACCACCACCGAACAGGTGCTGGCCGCGCCCGGACCCAAGCGCATGACCATCACGATGCTGCGCGACATCGATTCGGCCGAGTTGGGCAAGCTGTTTTCACGCGGCATGGAAGACAACATGGAGCGCAGTGCGTTTTCAAAGCTGATCCCCGGCGTGATCCGCATGAGTCAGGTGTTCACCGACCACAAGAAGCTGCTCACAGGCGAAACCTTCGTGCTCGACTGGGTGCCGGGCACGGGCACCGTGCTCACGGTCAAGGGCAAGGTGGAGGGCGAACCGTTCAAGGAACCCGAGTTCTTCAACGCGCTGATGCGCATCTGGCTGGGCCCCAAACCGGCTGACTGGCAACTCAAGGACGCGCTGCTGGGCAAAACCAAGTAACTTACTTCAGCCCCCGCGCTCCGCCGCTGCGCGGGTCGCTGCCCCCGAGGGGGTGAGGCCTTGCTTGGGGCGGCCCTGCGCTGCAGCCCTCAGCTCCCGCGCTGCGCGGGTCGCCGTCAGTCCAGCAGCTCTGCCAGCGAATCGATCAACCGGTCGTGTGGCGCTTCGGCGATCGGGTCGCCGTGGTTGTAGCCATAGGTGACCAGCGCCACCGGGCAACCGGCCGCGCGCGCGGCGATGCCGTCGTTCTGCGAATCGCCCACCATCAGGGTCTGCCCCGGCAGGGTGCCCAGCGCCTCGCAGGTTTTCAGCAGCGGCAGCGGGTCGGGTTTCTTGCGCTCGAAGCTGTCGCCACCGAACACCTGCGAAAAGAACCCGTCCAGGCCTTTGATCTCCAGCAGCGTCTGCGCAAAGGCCAGCGGCTTGTTGGTCAGGCAGGCCATGGGCAGGCCGGTCGCCTGCAGACGCTGCAGACCTTCCAGCACCCCCGGGTACACGTCCGAATGTTGTCCGTTGATGAACAGGTAGTGGTGCTGGTATCGCTCCAGCGCCAGTTCACCCACCTGATCGCGCGGCCAGTCCAGCGCCACGGCCCCGGCTGCCAACACCTCGGGCAAGGCCAGTTGGTGGTCCAGCACGGTGCGCACCAGGTGCTCGGAGCCCTTGCCCACCGAACGTTCGACCAGGGCACGGTCCACCGGAGGCAAGCCCAGGTCGTCCAGCGTGTGGTTGAGCGCGACGACGAAGTCGCCCAGCGTGTCGACCATCGTGCCGTCGAGGTCGACGATCACGGCCTGGATGCCGGCCAGCATCAGGCCAACGCCTTGCGCATGTCGTCGATGACACTTTTGTAGTCCGACTTGCCGAAGATCGCGCTGCCAGCCACGAAGGTATCGGCACCCGCGTCGGCCACGCGGCGGATGTTGTCGACCTTGATGCCGCCGTCCACTTCCAGGCGGATGTCCTTGCCCGAGGCCTCGATGCGTTTGCGCGCGGCTTCGATCTTGCGCAGCGCGGAGTCGATGAAGCTCTGACCGCCGAAGCCGGGGTTGACGCTCATGATCAGGATCAGGTCGATGTCGTCGATCAGGTAGTCCAGCACGTCCAGCGGCTCAGCCGGGTTGAACGTGAGGCCGGCCTTGATGCCCTTGGCCTTGATCGCCTGCACGCTGCGGTGCACGTGGGCGCTGGCGTCGGGGTGGAAGCTCACCAGGTCAGCCCCGGCGTCGGCAAAGGCACCGGCCAGCGTGTCCACCGGCTGGATCATCAGGTGCACGTCGATCGGGACCGGCGTGCCGTCGGGCTTCTTGGCGTGGGGTTTCAGCGCCTGGCAGACCATGGGGCCGAAGGTCAGGTTGGGCACGTAGTGGTTGTCCATCACGTCGAAATGGATCCAGTCGGCGCCGGCGGCGATGACGTTTTTCACTTCCTCACCGAGGCGGGCGAAGTCGGCAGACAGGATGGACGGGGCGATGCGAAAGGTGGTCATGGCGCGTTGAGGGGTTGTAAACAGGACTGGCGCCGATTTTCGCAGGCCCGGCAAGGTTTTGCTGTGCCGCGTTAACATGCCGCTCATGCCGAAATACCAGTTGACCTGCGAGGTCGAGCCCCAGTACCTGAGCGAGCAGTCCACGCCCGACGAGGATCTCTACGCCTTCGCGTACACCATCACCATCACCAACACCGGTGATGTGACGGCCCAACTGATCTCGCGCCACTGGATCATCGACGACGCCCGCGGCCACACCGAAGAGGTCAAGGGCCTGGGTGTGGTGGGCAACCAGCCGCTGCTGCGGCCCGGCGAATCGTTCCAGTACACCAGCGGCACCCGCCTGCACACCCCCAGCGGCAGCATGCGCGGCAGTTTTTTCTGTGTCGCCGAAGACGGCGAGCGGTTTGACGCCCCGGTGCCCGAATTCGCACTCAGCGCCGGCGCCTCCGATATGGGTCCGGGCACGTCCCGCGTGCTCCACTGAGTCCCGCCGTCAGCGGCGCTGGCCCGCGGGCGCCCTCATCGACGCTTTCATGACGCTCACCGAACTGCTCGACACGCTGGACCCCGAGGCGCCTCTGGCCCGGCGCCATCTCTGGCTGATGGACGCCCTGCGCTGGGTGCGCGGCGAAGCCGAAGACCCTCAGGCCAGTGTGGGGCGCGTGCGCCAACTGCTGGCCACAGTCCGTGAAGACCCTCATTGGCTGGCACGCTGGCACCGCTGGTGGGCCCGATTCCTGCAGACAGTGGACCTCACGCCGCTGCTGGCCGACTTCGGCTTTGCACCGCGCACGGCCTTCCTGAGCGAACTCGGTCATCGCCTGCGCCGCAAGCTGCTGCCCGGCACCCCCGAAACCAGCGACATCACCGACCTGTTCGGTCTGTTGCTGCCGGGCCGCTTTGACGTGCGCTGGCTGCAGGCGCTGGACACCCGGACGCTGGAAGAAGTCCACCAGGTGCTGCTCGCAGACACCCCCGGGACGGCCACGCCCCAGACCCCGACCCACTGGCAGGCGTCGCTGCTCGAAGCGCTGGTCTTCTGCGTGGGCCAGGTCAGCGCCACCGGTTTCGCCAGTGAAATCCGGGGCCGCATGAGCCACGAGGAGCGCGCCCGGCGTGCCTTTCACGCCCTGCCGGTGCAGGTGGAGGCGGTGCGCCGCAGCGCCCTGCGCCACGGCGCGCGCAGCGGACAGGTGCGCCACGAGGTGGACAAACTGCGCCGCCAGCTCGATGTGTGCCGCGTTGCGGCACAGTCGGTCTACGCGCACCTGGACGAACACGGCGTGTCGGTCGGCATCGTGTTCCGGTTGCGACAGCTGGCCGCACGCATCCTGCGCATCCAGCAACTGCTCGACTGCATGCTCGCCGACCAGCCCGACAGGGCCACGGCCGCGCTGCTGGCCGATCTGGCCCAACTCGGGCAGGACAACCGCAGCATCCGCGCGCTGGTCGCCCACAGTTCCGGCCTCACCGCGGCCAAGGTGGCCGAGCGCAGCGCCGAATCCGGCGAGCGCTACATCACCCGCAACGCCACCGAATACCGCCAGATGCTGGGCATGGCCGCGGGCGGCGGCGCCGTGCTGGGCCTGACCACCTGGGCCAAGTTCGGCGTCACCGCGCTGGCGCTCTCCGCCTTCTGGGCCGGCTTCGCGGCCGGGTTGAACTACGCGCTGTCCTTCGTGCTCATCCAGTTGCTGCACTTCACCGTGGCGACGAAACAGCCCGCCGTGACCGCGCCGGCCATGGTCGCCAAACTGCGCGACATCCACGAAACGGGCGCGGTGCGGCGCTTTGTGGACGAGGTGGCCCACCTGTTCCGCTCGCAGGTCGCCGCCATCCTGGGCAACGTCGGTCTGGTGGTGCCGGTGGTGGTGCTCATCAGCGTGGTGCTGGTGCAGGCCGTGGGCGCGCCGATGATCGATGCGGACAAGGCCGCCCACGTGCTGGAATCGCTGCACCTGCTGGGCCCCAGCGTCCTGTTCGCGGCGTTCACCGGCATGTTGCTGTTCGCCTCCAGCATCATCGCTGGCTGGGTGGAGAACTGGTTTGTCTATTACCGGCTCGACTCCGCGATCCGCTACAACCCGCGCTTCACACGCGTGCTGGGCGCCGAGCGCGCTGCGCGCTGGGCGAAGTTTTTCCGCGACAACATCTCCGGCCTGGCCGCCAACATCTCGCTGGGCTTCATGCTCGGGTTGGTGCCGGCCTTTGCCCAATTTTTCGGCCTCGGGCTCGACATCCGCCACGTGACCCTGGCCGCAGGCCAGCTCGCGGCGGCCGCGGTCACCCTGGGCTCGGCGGCACTGGTCGAGCCGGGTTTCTGGTGGGCGGTCGCCGGCGTGGTGGCCATCGGACCGCTGAACCTGGTTGTCAGCTTCTACCTCGCGTTTCGCCTGGCCCTGAAGGCGCAGAACATCAACGACGTCAACCGCAGCCTGATCCACCTCGCCCTGCGCCGCCGCCTGCGCAGCCACCCGCTGGGTTTCTTCATGCCCCCGCGCACCGAGGTCGCACCGCCGGCCGAAGACGTCAGCGACATCGAAGCCGCCTGGACCGCCGACACCCGGCGCGACGCCATGGACGAAGCCAGCCGGCGCTGGGCCGAGGCCTACCTGGCACGCGCGGCCGACGGCAGCGCACTCGCCGACGACCCCTGGGACCGCGGCGGCACCAGCCCGAATGCTCCGGCGCCTGCAACCGATGCGCCGGCCGCGGACGGCGACACGGCGCGCCCGACCAACCCGGCTGCACCATGAAACCCGAGGAAAACGCTCCGGTCACCGCTGGCGCCGAGTTCGACCTCATCCGGCGCCACTTCCAGCGCACCGCGTTACCCGCTCACCCCACTGTTGCGCTGGGCATCGGCGACGACTGCGCCTTGTTGCAACCCAGCCCCGGCTGCCAGCTCGCCATCTCCAGCGACATGCTGGTCGAAGGCTGCCATTTTTTCCCCGACGTGGCGCCCGAGGCGCTGGGCCAGAAGGCCCTGGCCGTCAACCTCAGCGACCTCGCGGCCATGGGCGCGCGCCCGTTGGGTTTCACGCTCGCGCTCGCCCTGCCCCGGGTGGACGACACCTGGCTCGCAGCGTTCTCGCGCGGACTCTTCGCGCTGGCCGACGCCCACGCCTGCCCGCTGGTCGGCGGCGACACCACACGCGGCCCGCTCAATCTCTGCATCACCATCTTCGGCGAACTGCAACCGGGCCAGGCGCTGCGGCGTGACGCGGCCGAGGTGGGCGACGACCTCTACCTCAGCGGTGCGGTCGGTGAGGCCCGGCTGGCGCTGGAACTGCTGCGCGACACGCCTTGGGCCACCACCCACAGCGCCCCCGATGCCCTGCTCCGGCTGCGCGAACGGCTAGAGCGGCCGACGCCCCGCGTGGCGCTCGGCCAGGCGCTGGCGGGTCTGGCGCACGCCGCGATCGACGTGAGCGATGGCCTCGCGGGCGATCTCGGCCACATCCTGCGCGCCAGCGGCGCCGGGGCCGCGATTGAGCTTGGCGCCTTGCCCCTGCCGACCGACCTGGCGGGCCTGCCCGAAGCGCTGCGGCTCGAATGCCTGCTGCACGGGGGCGACGACTACGAACTGCTCTTCACCGCTGCGCCCGGTGATCGGGAACGGGTGTTATCCGCGGCCCGCGCCAGCCAGACGCCGGTGCACCGCATCGGGCGCATCACGCCCGATGCCGGTCAACTGCGCCTGATCGACACACAGGGACAAATCGTGGCCGTGCCCGCACGCGGGTTCGACCACTTCGCCTGACCGCGCTCCCCGGCGGTCGCCCGCGCACCCGCGTTCCATAATCGGCCCATGATGGTTGACACCGATCTCCCGCCGCGTGAGCCCCCCGCACAGCCCGCCCCGGTGGTGCGCCCGACCGTGGCATTCCTGTTCGCGCACCCGGCGCATTTCATCGCCCTCGGCGCTGGGTCGGGTCTGGCCCGCTGGGCCCCCGGCACCGTGGGTACGCTCTGGGCCTGGGCCGTGTTCGCCTTGCTGCAGCCCTCGATGTCCAACGCAGGCTGGGCGATCCTGATCGGGCTGGGCACGCTCATCGGCTGGTGGGCCTGCACCGTGACCGCATTGCACATGCGCATCGCCGATTCGGGCCACATCGTCTGGGACGAAGTGCTCGCCTTCTGGCTGGTGCTCTGGCTGGTGTCGCCCACCAGCTTCTGGGGCCAGCTCTACGCATTTGTCCTGTTCCGCGTTTTCGACGCCGTGAAGATTGGGCCCATGGCCTGGGCCGACCGCACCTTCAAGGGCTTCGGCCCGCGCGGCGGCTTCGGCATCCTGCTCGACGATTTCGCTGCGGCGCTCTGCACGCTGCTGGTCATCGCGATCTGGAAATATTGAGATGCCCACCATTCCCGAACTGGTCGAACAGCTGGCCACCGAACTCAAGGCGCGCGGCCAGATGATGGCCGCAGCCGAGAGCTGCACCGGCGGCCTGATCGCGGGCGCGTGCACCGATCTCAGCGGCTCCAGCGACTGGTTCGAGCGCGGTTTCGTCACCTACTCCAACGCGGCCAAGACCGAGCTGCTGGGCGTGCCGGCGGCGTTGATCGAGGCGCACGGCGCGGTGAGCGAGCCGGTGGCGCGTGCCATGGCAGCGGGCGCCGTGACTCACGCCCCGGTGCAATGGGCGGTGGCCGTGACCGGTGTCGCCGGCCCCACCGGTGGCAGTCCCGAAAAACCAGTGGGCACCGTGTGGTTCGGCTGGGCCACGCCAACCGGCGTGTTCACCGAACATCAGCGCTTTGCCGGCGACCGTGCTGCTGTGCGACAGGCCACGGTGGCGCACGCGCTGGCCGGGCTGCTCACCCGTCTCGGCTCAGATCGCTGAGCGCCAGGTCTGCGCCAACCCTTCGCGGTACGGGGTGGACTGCCATCCGAAAGCCTGTTCGATCTTGCCGCTGTCAAAGCGGTAGTGATGTTCATACTGGTACATCATCTCGCGGTTCTCACGCAGCACCGGCACGAACCAGCCCATCGCGTGAAGCAGCCAGCGCGGCGCCACCTGCAGGCGCTCAGGCTGGTCGGCCAGTCGGCACACAGCGCGTGCCAATGCCCGGCCCGTCACGGGCGCGTCGTCCAGCATCTGCGCGGTCGGAAGGTGCCAGGTCTGGCCGAACGCCTCGGGCGACTGCCCCAACAAGGCCAGCGAGCGCCCGGCATCGGGTGTGAAGGTGAAGGTGTGGGCCAGATCCGGGTTGCCCACCCACTGCGGCGCTTTTCCCACGCGCAGCCGCGCAAAGAAAACCGCCTCCAGCAGGCTGAGCCGGGCTCCCGGGCCATAGAAGTCAGCCGAGCGCGCGATCAGAGCCTTCAAGTCGCCGCGCCGCATCGCGCCGAGCAGCGTGGAGGCGATGGCGGCGCGCACCTCACCCTTGCGGCTGCAGGGGTTGAACAGTGTGTCTTCCGTCATGGCGCCTTCGACACGGCCGTAGGCATACACGTTGTCAAAGAACACCAGACGCGCACCGTGGCGGCGGCAAGCGTCGATGGTGTTCTGCATCACCCGCGGCCACTGCGCCTGCCAGGCCGCGGTGCTGTACGGCAGACCGGCCACCAGATACACCACCTCGCTGCCGGCCACCGCCTCGGCGGTGGCGCGGGCGTCCAGCAGGTCGGCGGGTTTCAGCTCGGCGCCCGCCTGCACCGCCACCGGATGGCGCGCCACCTGGCGGATGCGCCGCCCGTCGCGCGCCAGTTGCGATGAAAGTTCACGCGCGATCACGCCGCCCGCGCCCAGGATGGTGTGCAGGCCAGTGCCAGAAGAAGAAGCAGTGTGCGGTTCAGACATGCGGCCATTGTGGGTGGCGGGGCACCCCGGCACAATGCACCCGGTGTGCACACCGGTTATGCATTTCTGAACATGTCTGATTTCAACTGGCAACTGATTCCCTCGTTCCTGGCCGCGCACCAGCACGGCAGCCTGCTGGGAGCGGCCCGGGCGCTGGGCATCAGCCAGCCCACGGTGGGGCGCCATGTGTCGGCGCTCGAAGCGCAGTTGGGCACGGCCCTGTTCGAGCGCACCGGCCGCGGCCTCATTCCCACCGCAGCGGCGGCGCGGCTGGCCGAAGCGGCCCGCGCCATGGAGAGCGGTGCGCAGACGCTGATGCGTGGTGCGCAACAGGCGCAGTCCGCGCTCTCGGGCACAGTGCGCCTCTCGGCCAGCCAGCCGGTGGGCTGCTTCCTGCTGCCGCTGCTGCTGGCACAGCTGCGCGCCGAGTTACCAGGCGTGCAGGTCGAGCTGGTGGTGAGCAACACGGTGAGCGACCTGCAACGCCGCGAAGCCGACATCGCGATCCGCATGGTGCGCCCGACGCAGGGCTCGCTGGTGGCTCGGCGCATCGGTCAGGTCGGCGTGAGCGCCTGCGCCCACCGCGACTACCTGGCCCGGCGCGGGGTGCCGCAGCAACCCGAAGACCTGCTGCACCACGATCTCGTCGGCAATGACCGCGTGCAGGACATCGTGCGCGGATTCGCCGCCATGGGTCACCCGGTGGGGCCTGAACAGTTCGCCCTGCGCACCGACGACCTGATCGCTTACTGGGCCGCGGTGCGCGCCGGTCTGGGCATCGGTTTTGTGGCCAGCTACCTGCTGCGCGATGATCCGCTGCTGGTCCCGGTGCTGCCCGACCTTCCACTCCCCGCACTGCCGGTGTGGCTGGTGGTGCACCGCGAGATACGCACCAGCCGCCGCATAGGTGCCGTCTTCAACTTTCTGGCGCGCGAACTGCCGCCCCTGCTCTGAGCCACGACCCCATGGCCGAACCCTTCAAGAACCTCATCAACGCTGGCACGGTGGCCCGCGCCGGGCACCACCTGCAGCGCGTCTGGCCCGATTTCGACCGACCGCGCTTCGAGCAACGTGCCGGCCACGGGCTGGAAGCCCTCGAATTCAAGGCCCGCGCCATGCAGCTCGCCGACGCGCTCGAAGCCACGCTGCCCCCCGACTTCCATACCGCAGCGAGCCTGCTCGAAGCCAGCCTGACGCCGCCGATCCCGCTTGATGCCCAGGGCGAACCGTCGGCACTGAGCGCAGCGCAGAGCGAAGCCGGGCTCTCGGGCTGGGTGGTCTGGTCCATGGGCGACTACGTGGCGCGCCGCGGCATGGCCGATGTGCCGCGCGCCCTGCGCTGCCTGCACGCGCTCACGCAGCGTTTCTCGGCCGAATTCGCGATCCGCCCCTTCATCCAGCGGCATCCCGACACGGCCCTGGCCACCATCAGCACCTGGGTGAACGACCCGAGTGCCCACGTGCGCCGGCTGGTGAGCGAAGGCAGCCGCCCACGCCTGCCCTGGGGCCTGCGGTTGCAGGCGTTGGTGGCCGACCCCGCGCCCACGCTGCCCCTGCTGCGTGCCCTGCAGGACGACCCCAGCGCCTACGTGCGCCGCAGCGTGGCCAACCACCTGAACGACATCGCCAAGGACCACCCCGACCTCGTCGCCGACTGGGTGCGCGAACACCTGCGTGCCGCCAGCCCGGCGCGCACCGCCTTGCTGCGCCACGCCAGCCGCAGCCTGGTCAAGCAGGGCCACGCGCCCACCCTGTCCGCCTGGGGCCTGGGCCAGGGCTTGCAGGGCCAGGCCACGCTCGCGCTCTCGACCACCCGCGTGGCGGTGGGCGGCGAGATCGCGCTGGCGGTCTCGCTGGCATCGAGCAGCCCACAGCCGCAAGACCTGCTGGTGGACTACGTGGTGCACCACGTGCGCGCCAACGGCTCCACCTCGCCCAAGGTGTTCAAGGGCTGGAAGCTCACGCTGGGCGCCCGCGAACAGCGCTCACTGAGCAAACGCCACAGCCTGCGCCCGGTCACCACGCGCGTGCTCTACCCCGGCCAGCACCGCATCGAACTGCAGGTGAACGGCCAGACGCTGGCCCATGCGGACTTCGAACTGCTGAGCTGAGTGCGCCGACCGCCCCTCGGACCGTTGTTCGCTGCGTGCAATGCATCACGCCGCTGATGCATCCACACCAAAAATAGGGGTTTCGAGAACCGACTGGGGTCTTTTTGGCGGCCTGTCATCGCCCAAGGTGATCGGTACCACTAAGGTATCGGGTTGCGCCCGCCGGCCCCAGGACCGGCGGCGGGTCCGTGTGACACACCCCAAGCCATGAGATTCCAGCAACTCCTTCAACGCCTGCCCTGGCCGCGCTCGCGCAAGTCGGACCGTTCAGCGTCGCCCACCGCACCGGGGGCATCGCATCCGTCCCAGCCGGGTCCACCTGCCGCCGTGAGGCCCGACCGACTGGACCTCCAGGCCGCGGTCATTCACCACCTGGAATGGTGTGTGCTGTTCAACGAACACCTGGCGGTGGACTCGATCCAGGCCCAACACATCACGCCGCTGCCCGACGCGCACAACAGCGACCTCGGCCAGTGGCTGGCGCAGATGTACCCGCGCATGGCCGACCGGGACCCGCGCTTTCTGGATCTGCAGCAGGAGCACCTCCGGTTTCACACCGTGGCGTTTCAGGCGCTGGCCCTGGCCCGCAACAACCGCATGGACCTCGCGAGCACCCTGCTCAACACCGACTTCGAACGCAGCCGCGCCCGCGTGCTGACCCTGCTGCGCGAGATGCAAAAGAGTTGACACCCCTCTGCGCCGCTGCGCGGCTTCCCCCCAGGGGGGACCACGCCCTTGGACCGGCGAAGCCGGTTCTTCGGCGTGTGCTGGAAGCGCGCCTGCGATGCGTCGAATAGAGGCAGCGCGCTACACGCGGTGAGAGGGTGCTGCGTGCACGCTCAAGCGCCGTGGCACTTCTTGTATTTTTTCCCGCTGCCGCAAGGGCAGGGGTCGTTGCGGCCTGGCTCCACCGCCTTGCGCGCCGGCTCCACACGAGGGCCCAGGCTCTGCCAGATCTGGCGCAGGTCGTACACCGCCCAGATCGCCGCACCGAACGCGTTCAGCCGCTCATCGCTCACGCTCGGCGGGCCGTCTTCGCTGTGCATGCACACCGTGGGCTCGTCGGTGTCGTCTTCGGTCAGTTCCACGATGGTATCGAGCGCGTCGTTGAGCATCGCCACGACCTCCTTGTCGCGCGGCTCGGCCCATTCTTCGGCCCAGTTTTCCACCACGAACATGAAGCCCAGCGCCCAGACCTGCGCAAACGCCGGCAGTTCCTGATCGCCGATTTCGGCGCGCTCCGCCTCGGGCAAACCCGCGACGGCGCCGCGCACGTCCATCACCTCGGGGTGGTAACTGCGCTCGTCCTCCAGCGTCTCCACGTTCGCCCCCAGCGCACTGGCCACCTCGTTCCAGCGGCGGGTCCACAGGGTCATGAACTGCGCGTATTGCGCCTCATCGGCGAACCAGGTGTCCCCCTCTTCGCCACTGGCCACGCCGGGCTGGCTGTCGCCCGTGCCCAGCAGCAGGGGCAGGAACTCGTCGGGCAGCACCAGGCGGCGCGTGCACAGCAGCGCGGCCATGGCGCCTTCGCAGAACTCCCACTGCGGCACGTCTTCGCCGCGCGTGCGCAGGTCGTCCAGGATGGCGTCCAACGCATCAAAATCTTCGTTGTCCATCGGCTGGATCAGGGTTTCAGAGGTCATGTTGAAGCGGGATCGGGTTTTATGATGCCGGCAGTGTAGTCCCTCGTCCCCTCTGAAAGCCCGCATGCTCGAACGCCTCAACGCTCTTTACCCGGTGCGCTACACCGCGCTCGCGCTGTGCGTCCTGTGCGCCATCCTGAGCCTGTTCACGCTGGTGGGTTTCGGCATCGGCGGCTTCTGGTTCCTGGCGTTCACCGGCCTCTCGGCCCTCGGCTGGTGGGACCTGCGGCAGACCAAGAGCTCGGTGCTGCGCAACTACCCGGTGATCGGCCACTTCCGCTTCATGCTGGAAAAGATCCGGCCCGAAATCCGCCAGTATTTTCTGGAGAGCGACACCGAGGCGACGCCGTTTTCGCGCAGCCAGCGCAGCCTGGCCTACGCGCGCGCCAAGGGCGAGACCGACAAGCGCCCCTTTGGCACCCAGCGCGACGTGCGCGGCGATGGTCACGAGTGGCTCAACCACTCGCTCGCCCCCACCGAACTGCCCTCGCACGACTTCCGCCTCACCATCGGCGGCCCAGCCTGCAAACAGCCCTACGAAGCGAGCGTGTTCAACATCTCGGCCATGAGTTTCGGCGCACTCTCGGCCAACGCCATCCAGGCGCTCAACGCGGGCGCGAAGCGCGGCGGCTTCGCGCACGACACCGGCGAAGGCTCCATCTCGGCCTGGCACCGGCTCAACGGCGGCGACCTGGTCTGGGAAATCGGCTCGGGCTACTTCGGTTGCCGCGACGAACACGGCCGCTTCAGCGAAGACAAGTTCAAAGCCAACGCGCTCGAACCCCAGGTGAAGATGATCGAGGTCAAGCTCAGCCAGGGCGCCAAGCCGGGCCATGGCGGCGTGCTGCCCGGCCCCAAGGTGACGCCCGAAATCGCCGCCGCACGCGGCGTGCCAGTGGGGGTGGACTGCGTGTCGCCCGCGGCACACAGCGCCTTTGCCAGCCCGATGGAGTTGCTGCAATTCGTGGCGCGGCTGCGCGAACTCTCGGGCGGCAAGCCCACCGGTTTCAAGCTCTGCATCGGCCACCCCTGGGAGTGGTTCGCCATCGTCAAGGCCATGCTGGAAACCGGCATCACGCCCGACTTCATCGTGGTCGACGGCGCCGAGGGCGGCACCGGCGCCGCGCCGCTGGAGTTCACCGACCACGTGGGCGCGCCGCTGCAGGAAGGTCTGCGCCTGGTGCACAACACGCTGGTGGGCGTAAACCTGCGCGACCGCATCAAGATCGGCGCCTCCGGCAAGATCGTCAGCGCCTTCGACATCGCGCGCGCCATGGCCATCGGTGCCGACTGGTGCAACAGCGCTCGCGGCTTCATGTTCGCGCTCGGCTGCATCCAGGCGCAGAGCTGCCACACCGGCCACTGCCCCACCGGCGTGACCACGCAGGACCCGGTGCGCCAGCAGGCGCTGGTGGTGCCCGACAAGGCGGTGCGCGTGTTCAACTTCCACCAGCAGACGCTCAAGGCCCTGCAGGAACTGGTGCAGGCCGCCGGCCTGCAGCACCCCGGCGACATCACCGCGCAACACATCGTGCGCCGGGTGAACGAAAACGAAGTGCGCCTGCTCGCCAACCTGCTGCCCACCACCCAGCCCGGCGCCCTGCTCAACGGACCGGACGGGCAGCACGCGGTGTTCACCACCTACTGGGCACAGGCGAGTGCGGAGCGGTTCGGGTTGACCTGAAGAAACCGCTCATCCGGGCAGGAAAGCCTGCAGATCCGCCAGCAGCTCCTTGGGCGCCGTCTCACATGACGCGGGTGAGCTTTGCCGTTCCGTCTGTTGAGTCTGTTGAATGCGGCATCAAGCCGCCAGCGCCGCCTTCACGACATCCGCCAGCGGTGTGCTCGGGCGGCCGATGAGCTGGCTGAGCTGGTGGCTGTCGTCGAACAGGCCGCCTTTTGACGCGCCCACATCGGAGTCGGCCAGCAGCGCGGCGAAGCCTTCGGGCAGGCCCACTTGCACCAGCGCGGCGGCGTAGGCGGCTTCCGGCAGGTCGTTGTAGACGACCGGCTTGCCGGACTGCAGTGCGATTTCGGAGGCGAATTCGCTCAGGGTGTAGGCGCTGTCGCCGGCCAGTTCGTAGACCTTACCGGCCTGGCCGTCTTTGATGAGCACGGCGGCGGCGGCGGCGGCGTAGTCGGCGCGAGCAGCTGATGCGATGCGGCCGTCTTTGGCGCTGCCCATGACGGCGCCGTACTGCAGCGCGGCGGGCACGCTGGCGGCGTAGTTTTCGGTGTACCAGCCGTTGCGCAGCAGCACGAAGGGCAGGCCCGAGGCGCGCAGCGCGGCTTCGGTTTCCCGGTGTTCGGCGGCCAGGCCCAGCGGCGAACTGTCGGCGTGAAGGATGCTGGTGTAGGCCACCAACTTCACGCCGGCCTTTTGCGCTGCGGCGATGACGGCGGCGTGTTGCGTGGCGCGCTGGCCCACTTCGCTGGACGAGATCAGCAGCAGCTTGTCCACGCCCTGGAAAGCGGCTTCGAGCGTGGCGGGTTGGGCGTAGTCCGCCTGGCGGACCTGCACGCCGAGCGCGGCGAGGTCGGCGGCTTTGGCGGGGCTGCGCACCGCCGCCACGATCTGGCTGGCGGGCACGGTCTTGAGCAGGTTCTGGATGACGAGGCGGCCGAGCTGGCCGGTGGCGCCGGTGATGGCAATCATGGAAAAACTCCTTGTGTGGAAATGGTGAGGAGCGGAGAATATCCGTCTAACAAACTTTTCGTAAGTACGTACATAAAGGTAAGTACCCCATGCCGTCTACCGATCACACTGCCCCTACCGAAGCCCCGGCCCTGGCCGCGCTGATGGCGCGCGGCGAACTGTTCGCGGCCGAATGCCCCTCGCGCGAAGTGCTGCAACACGTGACCAGCCGCTGGGGCGTGCTGGTGCTGGTGGCGCTGCTGGCGGGCACGCACCGCTTCAGCGACCTGCGCCGCAAGATCGGCGGCGTGAGCGAAAAGATGCTGGCGCAGACGCTGCAGTGGCTGGAGGGCGACGGCTTTGTGCTGCGCACGCAATACCCTGTGGTGCCGCCACACGTGGACTACAGCCTCACGCCGATGGGCGTGGAGGTGGCGCGTCAGGTGGAGGGCCTGGCGGACTGGATTGAGGGCAACCTCGGCCGCATCCTGAGCGGGCGGCGCGAGCGGGCCGACGCGCTGGCGGCCAGCCCCCTGCCCGGCGTGCGCGCCGGTGTGCGGACGCCGGCATGAGCGCTCCTTTGCAAGCCCTCGGCCCGCTGGGCCTGCGCCCGGTGAACGAGGGCGTGTTCGCCGTGCTGGACGCCGCCGGCCAGCATGTGGGCAACCTGAAGCGCATCGGCGCAGTGTGGAAGTTCAAGGCCGTGGGCAGCACGGCCCAGGGCGAAACCGTGCCCGGCGGCGGGCCGCTGACGGAGCGGCACAACATGGTTTTTCAGCGGCCGGATGCCGCCGAGGTGAGCGCTGGCTTGCTGGTTGGCTGAGCGCCGCCTTGCGCCGGGCGATCAGGCGGTGGCGAAGCGTCCGCGCAGGTAGGCCACGATGGCGGTCGAATCGGTGAGCCACTGGCTCTGGCCGCTGGCGTCGGTGATCTTCAGGCAGGGCACCTTGGTGGCGCCGCTGCCTTGTTGCAGTTCGGCGCGGTTCGCCGCATCGTGCTGCGCGTCGCGCTGCTGAATAGGCAATGAGAGGCGGCGCATTTCCTGCCGCACCTTGATGCAGAACGGGCAGGTGCTGAACTGGTAGAGCGCCAGGTTCTGGCACTGCAGGTTCACCGTGGTCTGCAAGGCCGGATCACGCACCACGCCGCGCGGCCGGGTGAGGCGCTCTTTCAGCAGCATGAACGGGCCGAGCACGGTGCGCACGGTTCGGAAGAAGGCGCGGATGAGGGGTTTCATGCGGTGGTCTCGGTCGGTTCGGGGGTGGTGAGTTCAGGGGTGACAGGCACCCACTGGCGACCCACGGCCACGCCCAGCTTGGCCAGGCGCTTGGCCATGCACAGCACGGCCTTGTCTTTGCTCAGCAGGATGGCGGTGTGGGCGACGGCGAGGTCGATGAACTGCTGGTCGTCGGTGTCTTTGCAGGTGTAGGGGGCCTTGGGAGCGATGTCGGCGAGATGGGCGCGGGCGTCGAAGCGGGCGAGCACGGCCTCTGCGGTCAGCGCACGCGCGTCCAGGCGCTTGACCACCTGCGGATAGGCCAGCACACGGCGGAGTTCTTCGCGCATGACCGGTGTGGCGAGCCAGCGGGTCAACGGCTCGGCCAGGACCGCGCGCAGCGGCACCGTGGCCGGGTCTTCGTACACAAACAGGTCGAGCACGACGTTGGTGTCGAGCACCAGCACGGCGGGCCTCATCGATCCGAACCTCGCAACCAACCATCCGGAGCGAAGTGCCCGAACCCAAGGGCACCGCGGAACCGGCTTTGCCGGGCCGCCAGTGCCGCCCCCTTGAGGGGGTCGCGCGAAGCGCGGCGGGGGTGTTTCATTCCTGTGGCGTGCGTCGTGCGGTCAAGTCAAAGCGGAACAACCGGCATTCGATCGGGCCGTTCCACAGCGGCACGCGGCGCGATTCCTTGAAGCGCATCTTGCCGGGCAGCTTGAGGTCGGGCGTGAGCAGCCAGGCGCTCCAGCCGGCGTAGTGGCTCTTCCAGTGCGCGGCGAGCTGCTGGAAGAACTCGTTGCCATCGCCGCCGTCGCTCATCTGCGCGCTCTCGCGGCCCAGGCCCGGCGCGGGCGGCGCGGCCTTGCCGGCGGTGAAGGTGCGTGGGGCGCGGGGCTCCATGCGCTGGGCGCGGGCGCTCGCATTTTCGCCGGCCACACCGGCTGCGGCGATGCGCTCGCCGTAGGGTGGGTTGAGCAGCATCAGGCCGGGTGTCTGCGTGGGCGGCATGCGTTGCAGCGCGTCGCCGCCACGCAGCTCAATGGCGTGGGCCACACCGGCGCGCTCGGCGTTGCGCTGGGCAAAGTCGACCATGCGGAACGACACGTCGCTGCCGAACACGATGGGCGGATGGTCCTCGGGCCAGTCGCGCATGTCGCGTTCGGCTTCGTCCTGGATGGCGGTCCACACGTGTTGCTGGAAGGGCAACATCTTTTCAAACGCAAAGCGGCGCAGCATCCCCGCCGGGATGTTGAGCGCGATCTGCGCGGCCTCGATCACCACCGTGCCGCTGCCGCAGCAGGGGTCGTACAGCGGGGTGATGGCGTCCAGAGTTTGTGCCTCTCCACCGTTCCAGCCGGTGGCGGCGATCATGGCCGCGGCCAGGGTTTCCTTCAGCGGGGCGTCGCCCTTGTCTTCGCGCCAGCCGCGCTTGAACAGCGGCTCGCCCGAGGTGTCGATGTAGAGCGTGAGCTCTTCGGTGGTCACATGCGCGTAGATGCGCACATCGGGCCAAGTGGTGTCCACGCTGGGGCGCTCGCCGCGTTTGTCGCGGAAGCGGTCGCAGATGGCATCCTTGATCTTGAGCGCCGCAAAGTTCAGGCTGGTGAGCGGGCTGTGCTGCGCGGTGATCTCGACCTTGATGGTCTGCGCCGGCGTGAACCAGATTTCCCAGGCGATCTCGCTCGCCGCGTTGTACAGGTCCTGCTCGCTGCGGTAGCCACCGTGCCACAGCTGCACCAACACCCGCTGAGAGAGTCGGCTGTGCAGGTTCAGGCGCATGGCGTCGCGCCACGAAGCCTTCAGGCCCACGCCGCCGCGCGCCTTGAAGGCCAGCGGCTCGTTCGTGATGCGCTGCACCTCGTCGGCGAGCATGTCCTCCACGCCGGCGGCGCAGGGGAGGAAGAGTTTGAGTTGGTTCAAAGTGCTTTTCTGAGATTCGCCGGCGCGATGCGCAGCGCCTCGCGGTACTTGGCCACGGTGCGGCGCGCGCACTCGATGCCCTGCTCCTTGAGCAGGTCGGAGAGCTGGTTGTCGGACAGGGGTTTCTTCGGCTCTTCGGACGCGATGAACTGCTTGAGCAGGGCGCGCACCGCGGTGCTGGACGCGTTGCCGCCGGTTTCGGTGCCCAGACTGGAGCCGAAGAAGTACTTGAGCTCGTAAGTGCCGAAGGGCGTCGCCATGTATTTGGCGGTGGTCACGCGGCTGATGGTGGATTCGTGCAGACCGAGTTCGTCGGCGATCTCGCGCAGCACCAGCGGGCGCATGGCGAGTTCGCCGTGCATGAAGAAGTTGCGCTGGCGCTCGACGATGGCGCTCGACACACGCAGGATGGTGTCAAAGCGCTGCTGGATGTTCTTGATGAACCAGCGCGCCTCCTGCAGCCGCTGCTGCATGGCGGCGTGGCCGGCTTCGCCGCCGTTGTCGCGACCACCCCGGTTTTGCCGCATGGCGTTGGCGTACACGTCGTGCACGCGCAGGCGCGGCATCACGTCGGGGTTGAGGATCACCTTGAAACCCCGACCGGCGCGCGTGACGATGACGTCGGGCACGACCACGTTGCGCTCGACATCGATGAAGCGGCGCCCGGGTTTGGGCTCCAGCCGGGCGATGATGGCCAGCGCAGCACGGGCGGTTTCATCGTCGATGCCACACAGGGCACACAGGCGCTTGATGTCGCGTTTGGCCACCAGCTCCATGGACTGGTTGCAGATGGCCAGCGCCGCGCGCGCTTCAGGGGAGTTGCGCAGCTCTTCGATCTGCAGCCGCAGGCATTCACCCAGGTTGCGCGCGCCCACACCGGTGGGCTCCATGTGCTGCAGCCAGCCCAGCGCCATGCGCAACTGGGCCTCCGCGGCCTCCAGCTCTTCGATACCGGGCGAGGCCACCTCGCGGCCGTGCATGAGCCGCCAGAAACCCAGCGCGAGCTCGGCCAGGCTGTCTTCCAGGTAGGCATCGTCGTTGAGCGACTCGATCAGGAAATACAGCGCCGCCTGGTCTTCTTCACTCAGCCGCAGGCAACGGGCCTGCTCGTGCAAGTGGTCCTGCAGACTGACGAGGCTGCGGGCCAGGTCGGCTGCGCTGGCGGTTTCGTCGTCGCCACCGGAACCGCTGTTGCGCGCTGGGGCGTCGCCGCCCCACTCGCTGTCGTCCGGCGCCATCTCGACCGTGCCGTCGCCTTCCCAGCTTTCTTCCACCGGGGTGGCGCCGTCGAGCCGGCTTTCGATCTCGTCGCCAGGGCCGTTGTCGGCGGGCGTGTCGGACGCGCTGCTGACGCGGTCTGACACCGGGCCGTCGTATTCGGCCGGCGCGGCCACGGTGTCGGCCACCGGCAGCGCGGCTTCAGCGATCTGTTCGCCAGCGCTCACCGGCGCATCCACCTGCTCCAGACCAAACGCTTCGCGCTCGGCGATGTCTTCCGTGCGCTCCAGAAACGGGTTTTCGTCGAGCATCTGCTCGACCTCCTGCGCCATCTCCAGCGTGGAGAGTTGAAGCAGCCGGATGGACTGCTGCAACTGGGGCGTGAGCGCCAGATGCTGCGAAACACGCAGGGACAGGCCTTGTTTCATGCCTGGACGTGCAGCAGTGCAAAGCGGAGATTCGCCGCCGGGCCGCCCCAAGGCGAATCAGCCCCCTTGGGGGGCAGCGCGCCGCGCAGCGGTAAAGCGTGGGGGTCACGAGACACCGCCGGGCCGCCCCAAGGCGAATCAGCCCCCACGGGGGGCAGCGAAGTACATGAAATGACGAGTGTGGGGGTCATGTTCACATGCGGAAGTTCTCGCCGAGGTACACACGGCGTACTTCGGCGTTTTCCACGATCTCGGCGGTGGTACCGCTGGCCAGGACATGGCCGTCGCTGATGATGTAGGCGTGGTCGCAAATGCCCAGGGTTTCGCGCACGTTGTGATCGGTGATCAGCACCCCGATGCCGCGGGACTTCAGGAAACCGATGATGTGCTGAATCTCCAGCACGGCAATCGGGTCAATACCGGCAAAAGGCTCGTCCAGCAGGATGAAGCGCGGGCGCGTGGCCAGGGCCCGGGCGATCTCCACCCGGCGCCGCTCGCCACCGGACAGGGCGGGCGCGGGCGAGTCGCGCAGGTGGTCCACCCGCAGGTCTTTGAGCAGTTCATCAAGCCGGCTGGCGATTTCAGGTTCGCTCAGGGCGTTGCCGTCCACGTCGTGCTGCAACTCCAGCACGGCACGCACGTTTTGCGCCACCGTGAGCTTGCGGAAGATCGAGGCCTCCTGGGGCAGGTAACCCAGACCCAGGCGGGCGCGGCGGTGAATCGGCAAGGCTTCTATGCGCCGGCCGTCGAGCAGGATCTGCCCACCATCGGCGCGCAGCAGCCCCACGATCATGTAAAACGAGGTGGTCTTGCCCGCGCCGTTCGGACCCAGCAGGCCGACCACTTCACCTTTGTCGACCTTGAGCGAAACATCCTTGACCACCTTGCGGCTGCCATAGGATTTCTTCAGGCCCTGAACTTCCAGACTGCTGCGCACCGCCATCGCCGGTGGCGTGCTGGCCATGGGCATCGTCGTCACTTCTTCTTCTCGTTGATATTGGTGCTGTGCCGCAGTTGGGCTGGATCGGTGGCAGGGGCTGCAGGCGCAGTTTCTGCCTCGGGAATCGGTGTCAGCATCGCCCGCACCCGACCCGAAGGGTTGGTGGCGGTCCGGTTGGCTGGCCCACCCTTGACGGTGAACACCTCGGTCAGGCTGTTGTAGGTGATCTGGTTGCCCACACTTTCGTCGTTCAGCTGGGTGCCGCGGTAGCGGCGCAGCACGGCGCTGCCGGTGAACACCACGGTCTGGGCCTTGCCGTCGTATTCAATGCGCTCGCCTTCGCCTTCGATCCACTCCTCCAGGCCTTCGCGCTTCTGGCGGAAGAAGCCAGGTGCGGCTACCGTGCCGGTCACCACACCGAACTGGTTGCCCTGAGGATCCTGGCGCACGTCCATCTTGCTGCCCCGCATGACGATGGTGCCTTTGGTGATCAGCACATTGCCGGTGAAGACGCTGGTCTGCCGCGTGTCTTCGTAGCGCAGCGAGTCCGCCTCGATGTTCATCGGCTTGTCTTTGTCGGCCAGCTCCGCCTGGGCTGCGCCCGCCAGCAGCAGACCGGCCATTGAAGCAAAGAGGCTGAGGGTCTGTCGGGAGAAAAAGTGGTGTTTAGGCATGGCTTTAGTGGGGCACAAATCTTGCATTCATTGTAGCGGTGCAAAGCCGACTTGTTGGCGATCCGCGCTCAATGGTCTGGCCCGAAAAACACAAGACCCGCCTGCAGCGGGTCTTGTGGCCGGCCGGGGAACCCGGGATCAGGCTTTGCGCGCTTCGGCAATGAGCGAATCGGCGATCAGCATCGTGCGCGGCCCCTGTCCGCCGATGTAGAAACGGCCCGCCACACCCAGCGCCGGTGTGCCTTCAACGTCGTAGGCGTTTTGCAGGTCGGTGGCAGCGTCGGCCATCTTGATGGCACTGCCGTTGAAGAAGCCAATGAACTTCTCACGGTCAACACCCTGCTTCTCCACCCAGGCGGTGATGGCCGGCGCCGTGGTCAGCGGCACGCGCTCTTCGTGAAAGGCCTTGAACACCTTGTCGTGCAGGGTATCGACGAGCCCCATGGACTCGAGCGCGAAATACAGGCGCTGCATGGGCACGAAGGCCTGACTGAACGCCACCGGCACGCGACGTACCTTCACGTCGGCGGGCAGCTTCTTGATCCAATCCTTGAGCAGCGGCTCGAAATTAAAACAATGGATGCAGGAGTAGGCAAAGAACTCCACCACCTCCACCTGCCCGGACGGTGTGCTCACCGGCACCGGCTTGCTCAGACGAACATAGTCCTTGCCCTCCTTGAAGCCGACGCGCTGGGCCCAGGCGGGGCTGAGGCCAAGGCCACTGGCGGCGAGGGCACCGGCAGCCAGCAGGGAACGGGATATATCGCGGCGTTGCATCGAATCAAACTCCTTGTGTTGGCCTGCTTGGTCTCACGGGCTTGGGGAAAAGTTCCGGGACACCCCGACGAACTCAGCGCTGAACACGCACCAGGGCGGCTTCCACCCCGTTGACTTCAAGTTGCTCCAGCGTGGCGTCGGCCATGGCTTTCTGGTTGAAAGGTCCGACACGCACCCGGAAAACGGCGCGCCCGGACTGCTCCCGTTCGCTGACATCGGCCGCCATGCCCAACATGGCGAGTCGGGCGCGCTGGGCTTCGGCTTCTTCGGGTGCGCGGAAGGCTCCCGCCTGCACGAAGTAGGTGAAGGGATCGGCTGGCACCGACGCACCGGCCGATGGTGCGGCCACATTGACGGTGCCGGTGCGCGCGCGCACCAGGTCCCCCAGGGGATCGGTCTGCGTGGGCGCTGCCGCCGGCTGCTGGGCGACAGGCTTGCTGGCGGCCGGATCGGTAGCGGTCGCACCTCCCGCCGGTGCGGCCACAGCCGGAGCGGGCGCCGGATCCGGAATCACCACCGGTGCGGGCACGGTGACCGGACTGCCGGCGAGACCGGCGTTCGGGTTCCAGCCCTTGTTGCGCTCGGCCTCCTCCACATCCTGCGCCGGCTTGCGCGACACGCCCCGGTCGACAAAGGGCACCGGCACGCGCGTGACGTACACCGCGACCGACAGCGCAATGCCCAGCCCCACGAGCAGGCCGACCACGAAGCCCGTGAGCGTTCCGCCAAAGTGTTTTCGGGCCAGCAGGGTAGGTTTCTTCATAGGGAACATCAGCTTCACATCTTTTGCGGGGCGCTCACACCCAGCACCGCCAGACCATTGTGCAACACCTGCGCGGTGGCTTTCACCAGCGCCAGACGGGCCAGTTTCACCGCCTCGTCGTCGACCAGGATGCGCTCGGCGTCGTAGTAGCTGTGGTAACTGGCGGCCAGCTCGCGCAGGTAGAAAGTCACGTCGTGTGGCGCGAAGTCGCGCGCGGCGTCGGCCAACATGGCGGGGTACTTGGCCAGCAGCAGCATCAGGGCCTGCGCGGCCGGGCTGTCCAGCGCGGACAGGTCCACGCCGCTCAGCTTGGCCGGGTCGCCGCCCCACGAAGCCAGCACCGAGCAGATGCGCGCATGGGCGTACTGCACGTAATAGACCGGGTTGTCGTTGTTCTTCTGCACGGCCAGGTCCACATCGAAGGTGTATTCGGTGTCGGGCTTGCGGCTGAGCAGGAAGAAACGCACCGCGTCTTTCGACGTCCACTCGATCAGGTCGCGCAGCGTGACGTAGCTGCCGGCGCGTTTGCTGATCTTGACCTCTTCGCCGCCCTTGACCACGCGCACCATGGTGTGCAGCACGTAGTCCGGATAGCCTTCGGGGATGCCCACGCCCGCGGCCTGCAGGCCGGCGCGCACGCGGGCGATGGTGCCGTGGTGGTCGGTGCCCTGGATGTTGATCACCTTGGTGAAACCGCGTTCCCACTTGCTGATGTGGTACGCCACGTCGGGCACAAAGTAGGTGTACGAACCGTCACCCTTGCGCATGACGCGGTCCTTGTCATCGCCGTAGTCGGTGGACTTGAGCCACAGCGCGCCGTCGAGTTCGTAGGTCTTGCCGGCGTCGCGCAGCTTCTGCACCGTGGCATCCACCTTGCCGCTGGTGTAGAGGCTGGATTCGAGGTAGTAATGGTCGAACTTGACGG
>Ga0209262_10000217_pt1 | contig 31717 bp, 31 predicted proteins | sample Lowcelwee11metaG_FD_187171 | JGI IMG/M metagenome (GOLD analysis project Ga0209262, IMG submission 187171) | Freshwater pond sediment microbial communities from the University of Edinburgh, under environmental carbon perturbations - Low... | ecosystem: Environmental > Aquatic > Freshwater >... | reverse complement strand
CGAACACCAGCGCGCGGGCCAGCGCCACACGCTGCTGCTGGCCGCCCGAGAGCTGACCGGGGTAGCGGCTGCCCATGTGGCCCATCTGCACCATGTCGAGCGCACGTTTGACCTTGGTGTCGATCTCGTTCTTGTCGAGCTTGCGCACAGACAGCGGGTAGGCGATGTTGTCGGCCACCGTCATGTGCGGGAACAGGGCGTAGTTCTGGAACACCATGCCGAAGTTGCGCTTGTGCGGCGGCGTGCGCGTGATGGGCACACCGTCCAGGCTGATCTCGCCCGAGGTGGGCGACTCGAAGCCCGCCAGCATCATCAGCGTGGTGGTCTTGCCCGAGCCCGATGGGCCGAGCAGCGAGAGGAATTCGCCCTTCTGGATTTCAAGATTGAGGTCGCGCACCACCAGGGTGTGGCCGTCGTAGGTTTTTTGCACACCGGTGAAGGTGACGAGTGCGGTGCTCTGTGTCATGAACGCGATCGGGTCGTGTGTGTGGGGCTGAAAGAGAGATCAGGGCGTTGCATGCAACCATCGTGCCGGGTGGGCGCCGAGTGCCGGTGGGGGCAGCTCGGCCACGGGCCGCTGTCCGTCCATCACCATCGGGTTCGCGATCATGGGCGGCGCACCGTCCATTCCGGTTTGTAGCCGCAAACCGCGCGCAGCGACATGGGGATGTTCCATGACTTGAGCAATGTCAAGGATCGGCGAGCAGGGTACGCCCGCCACATCCAGCCGCTGCACCCAGTCGGCGGTGTCGCGCTGCAGTGTCCAGCCGGTGAGCAGCGGCACCAGCGTGGCGCGGTGCTCCACGCGGGCCGGGTTGGTGGAGAAGCGCGCATCGCGCGGGACGTCGGGGTGGTCGCAGGCTTCGCAGAACTTGGCGAACTGGCCGTCGTTGCCCACGGCCAGCACCATGTGGCCGTCGCGCGTGGGGAACACCTGGTAGGGCACGATGTTCGGGTGTGCGTTGCCCATGCGCGTGGGCGTCTTGTTTCCGATCAGCTGGTTGGCGCCCTGGTTGGCCAGCATGGCCACCTGCACGTCGAACAGTGCGGCATCGATGTGGCGACCACGCCCAGTGCGTGTGCGTTCGTGCAGCGCCGCGAGGATGGCGGTGGTGGCGTACACACCCGTCATCAGGTCGGTGACCGCAACGCCCACCTTCTGCGGCTCTTCGCCTTTGTTTCCGGTGACGCTCATCAGCCCGCCCTCGGCCTGGATCGCGAAGTCGTAGCCGGCCTTGTGCGCCAGCGGACCGTTCTGGCCATAGCCGGTGATGGAGCAGTAGATCAGGCGCGGGTTGATGGCTTGCAGACTCGCGGCGTCGAGTCCGTATTTCGCCAGCTGGCCGACCTTGTAGTTCTCGATCAGCACGTCCGCTTCACGCGCGAGTTCACGCACCTGCTGGATGCCTTCGGCGCTGGCGATGTCGATCGCCACCGAACGCTTTCCGCGGTTGGCGCAGATGAAGTAGGCCGCGACTTTTTGATCGCCTTCGCCCCACCAGGGCGGGCCCCAGCTGCGTGTGTCGTCACCGGCGCCGGGGCGCTCCACTTTCAGGACTTCGGCGCCGTAGTCGGCCAGCAACTGGCCGGCCCAAGGGCCTGCCAATACGCGCGACAGGTCGAGCACACGCACGCCCGCGAGTGGGCGGGGTGGGGCTGCGTTCATGCGATCCGGCGCCGGGCCGCCCCAAGCCGGATCAGCCCCCGGCACCGGCTCAGACCGGGGCCCTTCCCGGTCTTGGGGCAACGACCCGCGAAGCGGCGGAGTGTGGGGGCTCATCCTGCCAGAGCGGCTTCGAGGGACGCAGCGATGATGGCCAGGCCTTCGTCCAGCACGGCGTCGCTCGCGGTCAGCGGCACCAGGATGCGCACCACGTTGCCGTAGGTGCCGCAGGTCAGGATGATCAGGCCGCGTTTCGTGGCTTCGGCGGCGAGCGCTTTGGTCAGGTCGGCGTCGGGCTTGTGCACGTCGCCGTTCTTGCACAGCTCCATGGCCACCATCGCACCCAGGCCGCGCACGTCGGCAATGCAGTTGTGTTTGTTGGCCAGCGTCTGCAGGCTGGCAGTGATGCGCGCGCCGACGTCGCGGCTGCGCTGCAGCAGGTCGTGTTTTTCAAACTCGTCGAGCACGGCCAGGGCCGCGGCGCAGGCCATCGGGCTGCCGGCGTAGGTGCCGCCCAGGCCACCGGCGGCGGGCGCGTCCATCACTTCGGCACGGCCGACCACGGCCGAGATCGGGAAACCACCGGCCATGGACTTGGCCAGGGTGATCAGGTCGGGCGCGATGCCGCTCTGTTCGCAGGCGAACCAGGTGCCGGTGCGGCCGGCGCCGGTCTGCACTTCGTCGGCGATCATCAGGATGCCGTGCTGGTCGCACAGCGCGCGCAGGCGCTGCATCAGGTCGGGCGGCGCGACGTTGAAGCCGCCTTCGCCCTGCACCGGCTCGATGATGATGGCCGCTACGCGGCTGGCTTCGATGTCGTTCTTGAAGATGGATTCCACCGAGTCGATCGCGTCCTGAACGCTCACGCCGTGCAGCGCGTTGGGGAAGCGGGCGTGGAAGATTTCGCCCGGGAACGGGCCGAAGCCGGTCTTGTACGGCGCGACCTTGCCGGTCATGCCCAGGGTCAACAGGGTGCGGCCGTGGTAACCGCCGGTGAAGGCGATCACGCCCGAGCGGCCGGTGTGGGCGCGCGCGATCTTGATAGCGTTTTCCACCGCTTCGGCGCCGGTGGTCAGGAACAGGGTTTTCTTGGCGAAGTCACCTGGGGCCTTGGCGTTCAGGCGCTCGGCCAGTTCCACGTAGGGCTCGTAGGCCAGCACCTGGAAGCAGGTGTGGGTGTACTGGTCGAGCTGGGCCTTCACGGCCTCGATCACAGCCGGGTTGCGGTGGCCGGTGTTGAGCACGGCGATGCCGCCGGCGAAGTCGATGTAGCGACGGCCTTCCACGTCCCAGATCTCGGCGTTTTCGCCCTTGGCGATGAAGATCTGGTGGCTGTGGCCGACGCCGCGGGGGATGGCGGCCTGGCGGCGGGCCATGAGCAGGGCGTTGGTGGCTTGGGATTCGCGTTGCATACAGGGGGCTCCGATCATGAAGAAATTTCAGACTGGGGCGGACTGTAGGGCGCATGGGCCGCCGCTAACATATACAGACAGTGCCTGCACAGCGATGCACTGTGCAGCCCCACAGACCTGTACAGAATTACCCTGATAGCCCCCCCATGTTCACCCTGAACCCCAAAAGCACCAGCCCGCTCGTGGTGCAGATCGTCGAGGGGTTTCGCGACCTGATCCAGAGCGGCAACCTGCGCCCGGGCTCCAAGGCGCCCTCCATCCGACAGTTCGCCCATGCCCACGGCGTGAGCGTGTACACCGTGGTCGATGCCTACGACCGCCTGGTGGCGCTGGGCTATTTCGTCTCGCGACCGCACTCGGGCTTTTTCGTGCGCAAGCGCGAAGGCGTGGCGCCGCAGGCGCCCGGCACCGTGCCGGCCGAGACGGCCAACTACAACTTCGATTCGATGTGGTACCTGCGCCGCGTGTTTGAAGCCCGCGCGCTGCGCATGAAGCCGGGTTGCGGCTGGCTGCCGGGCGACTGGCTGTTTGAAGAAGGCCTGCGCCGCAGCCTGCGCACGCTGGCGTCTGAAAACGTGGATCTGGGCGGCTACGGCGAACCCAAGGGTTTTGCGCCGCTGCGCCAGCTGGTGCGCGACCTGCTGGCCGAGCAGGAGATCGCCGTCAGCGCCGACCAGGTGCTGCTGACGCAAGGCTCCAGCCAGGCCATGGACCTGGTGGCGCGCCGCCTGGTGCGCCCGGGCGACGCCGTGCTGGTGGACGACCCCGGTTACCCCAACCTGCTGTTTTCGCTGCGCTTCCTGGGCGCCCGGCTGATCGGCGTGCCGCGCACCCCGGCCGGCTACGACCTGGCCGCGCTCGAAGCCCTGGTGCTGGAACACAAGCCCAAGGTGTTCTTCACCCAGCCGCGGCTGCAAAGCCCGACCGGCTCGGTGGCCAACCTCGCGCACCTGCACCGCGTGGTGCAGCTGGCCGAGCAGCACCAGTTCACCGTGGTGGAAAACGACATCTACGCCGACCTCGACCCCGAGCCGCGCCCCTCGCTCGCCAGCCTGGACCAGCTGCAGCGCGTGGTCTACATCAGCAGTTTTTCCAAAACCATATCGCCCAATATCCGTGTCGGCTTCCTGGCCGCGCCGCCCGATCTGCTGGAGGACTTTGCCCAGCTCAAGATGATCTCGGGCCTGACGTCTTCGGAGTTCAACGAGCGCCTGGCCTACGGCGCGTTGGTGGACGGGCGCTGGCGCAAACACCTGCGCAGCCTGCGCGAACGCCTGGCGCAGGCGCACCAGCGCGTGGCCCAGCAGCTGGAGAACCTGGGGTTCGAGCTGTTCTGCGAACCCAAGGCCGGCATGTTCCTCTGGGCGCGCCACCCCGACATCGCCAACGCGACCGAGCTGGCCTACAAGGCCGCCGAACAGGACATCCTGCTCGGCCCCGGCCACCTGTTCGCGCCCGACCTGCAGCCCAGCCCCTGGTTCCGCTTCAACGTGGCGTTCACCGAAGAGCCGCAGGTGCTGGCGTTCCTGAAGGGGCAGAGCAAGGGCTGAGTTTTTGAGCGTGGTGTTGGGCCGAGGTCCAATCTGCGAAGTCTCAGGTTTCCACGGCGCTGTAGCGCGACCCGCACCGCACGAAACAACGCCACCCAGGGGCACCGAGGAACCGGCTTTGCCGGGCCTCAGGTGCCGTCCCCCTCCCGCCGAAGGCGGAGAGAGGGGGAAGACGCGAAGCGGCGCAGGGGGTGCTTCCTAATGCTTCACCATGATGTGCCGCGCGCAGCTGTAGTCCTCCAGCGCGTAGACCGACATGTCCTTGCCGTAGCCCGAATGCTTCATGCCGCCGTGCGGCATTTCGGACACCAGCATGAAGTGGGTGTTGACCCAGGTGCAGCCGTACTGCAGGCGGGACGCGATGTTCATGGCGGCGCCCACGTTGCTCGACCAGACCGAGCTGGACAGGCCGTATTCGGAATCGTTGGCCCAGGCCACGGCCTGCTCCGCATCTTTCACGCGGGTGATCGACACCACCGGGCCGAAGACTTCGCTGCGCACGATCTCGTCTTCCTGCAGCGCGCCGGCGATGACGGTCGGTTTGTAGAAGAAGCCCTTGTTGCCGACGGTGCTGCCGCCGGCCGTGACCTCGGTGTGGGCCAGCTGAGCCGCGCGGTCCACGAAGCTGGCCACGCGGTCGCGCTGGCGCGCCGAGATCAGCGGGCCCATTTCGACGCCAGGTTCCTGCTGGCTGCCCACCTTGATGGACGAGACGGCGCTGCTCAGGTCCGCCACCAGCTTCTCGTAGATGCCTTCCGTGGCGTAGACGCGGCAGGCGGCGGTGCAGTCCTGGCCCGCGTTGTAGTAGCCGAAGGTGCGCAAGCCTTCGACCACTTGCCCCAGGTCGGCGTCGTCGAGCACGATCACCGGGGCTTTGCCGCCGAGTTCGAGGTGGGTGCGTTTGATGCCGCGTGCGGCGGCCTCCATGATCTTGCTGCCGGTGGAGACATCGCCGGTGAGCGAGGCCACGCGGATGCGCGGGTCGCGGATCAGGGGCGCACCCACCGAGTCGCCTCGGCCACACACGATGTTCACCACGCCCGGGGGCAGGATGCCGGCCAGCAGTTCACCGAAGCGCAGCGTGGTCAGCGGCGTGTTTTCCGAGGGCTTGAGCACCACGGTGTTGCCCATGGCGATGGCCGGGCCCAGCTTCCAGGCGGCCATCATGAGTGGGTAGTTCCAGGGCGCGATGGAGGCCACCACACCCAGTGCGTCGCGCCGGATCATGCTGGTGTGGCCCGCCAGGTATTCGCCCGCCAGCGGTCCCGAGAGGTTGCGGATGGCGCCGCCAAAGAAGCGGTAGACATCGGCGATGGCGGGGATCTCGTCGTTGCGCGCGGCCGCCAGGGGCTTGCCGCAGTTGAGCGATTCCAGCATGGCGAGCTCGTCGCCATGGGCTTCGATGGCATCGGCGATCTTGAACAGGTAGGCGCTGCGGTCGCGCGGCGTGAGCGCGGCCCAGGCGGGGAAGGCGGCGCTGGCCGCGTCCACCGCCAGGCGCAGCTGGTCGGCGCTGGCCTCGCGCACCTCGCACAGCAGTTCGCCGGTGCTGGGGTTGAGGATGGGTTCGATGCGCCCTTCGCCGGCCACGCTGTGGCCATTGATCAGGAGCTGGGTGGTGAAGCGGGTGGCGGCCATGTCGGGTTCCAGAGGTGGGGTTGAAACAGAGCGGACGGTATGGGTGTGTTCAGCGGGTGTTCGGGCTGGCGTCGCCGTCGCGCGTGAGGCGCCAGGCCAGCAGGATCAGCGGCATGGTGATGACCATGATGGCCAGCGCCACCACGTTGGTGATGGCCGCTTCGCGCGGGCGCCCCAACTGGCCCATGAGCCAGATGGGCAGGGTCTTGTCGGTGCCGGCGGTGAAGGTGGTCACGATCAGTTCGTCCACCGACAGCGCGAAAGCCAGGATGCCGCCGGCCAGCAGGGCGGTGCCGAGCTGCGGCAGGATGATGTACCGCAGCGTGGTCAGGGTGTCGGCACCGAGGTCCATCGACGCCTCCCACAAGCGGTCGGGCAGGCGGCGCAGGCGGGCCACCACGTTGTTGTGCACGATGACCACGCAGAAGGTCGCGTGACCGACCACGATGGTCCAGAAACCGGGGTTGACTTCCATGAGCCGGAAGGCCGAGAGCAGGGCAATGCCGGTGACGATGCCGGGCAGGGCGATCGGCAGGATCAGCATGGTGGTGAACGCGTCCTTGCCGAAGAAGCGGTCGCGATTCAAGGCCGCGGCGGTGAGCGTGCCCAGCACCATCGCGATGACCGTGGCCATCGCCGCCACCGCCAGCGAGAGGTAGATCGCCTCGTGGATGTCCGTGCGTTCGAGGGCGCGGGCGAACCAGCGCAGGGTCAGGCCTTCCATGGGGAAGCTGTAGTTGCTGTCGGCGCTGTTGAAGGCGTACAGCGCGATGAACAACAAGGGCAGGTGCAGGAAGGCCAGGCCCGTGTAGGCGGCGACGCGCAACAGGGTGGGCTTAGAGCGCATTGAAAGCCCCCAGTCGGCGCGCCATGGCCAGGTAGAGGGTGATCAGCACGATGGGCACGCAGGTGAAGGCAGCGGCCATGGGGATGTTGCCGATGGTGCCCTGCATGGTGTAGACCATGTTGCCGATGTACAGACCCGAGGGGCCGACCAACTGGGGAATGATGTAGTCGCCCAGCGTGAGCGAGAAGGTGAAGATCGAGCCCGCAACCACACCCGGGAACGCGAGCGGCCACAGCACGGTGCGGAAGGTCTGGAGCGGGCGGGCACCGAGGTCGCCTGAGGCCAGCAGCAGGTTGGCCGGCACGCGCTCGATGGCGGCCTGGATGGGCAGCACCATGAACGGCAGCCAGATGTAGGTGAACACCAGGAAGCGGCCGAGGTTGGATGTGGCCAGGGTGTCGCCGCCGATCACCGGAATCGCCAGCACCGCCTGCAGAACGCCTTGCAGGCCCAGTGCATTGACCACCCAGTAGATGACGCCGCCCTGTGCCAGCAGCACCGTCCAGGCGTAGGCCTTGACGATGTAGCTGGCCCACATGGGCAGCATCACGCCAACATAGAAAAAGCCCTTTTCGGCCGGGCTGGCGTGGTGGGCCATGTACCAGGCCATGGGAAAGCCGATGAGTGCGGTGGCCAGCGTCACGGCGATGGCCATGCCCAGCGTGCGCAGCACGATGTCCAGGTTGGCCGGGACCAGCAGGTTGGCGAAGTTGTCGGTGGTGAACTCGGTCACCACGGACATGCTCATGTCATCGAACACGAAGACGCTCTGGCTCAGCAGCGTCAGCAGCGAGCCCACGTAGACCACGCCAAACCACAGCAGCGGCGGCGTGAGCATCAGCAGCAGCGTGAGCGTGCGCCGCCGGTAGAAGAGGTTGGAGAGGCGGCGCATGGCGGTGGCCTCAGGCGTCCAGCATCACCATGTGCGGCTGCGCCCAGCTGAGCGCGACCCGCTGGCCCGCCTGGGTTTGCGCGGCCAGCGCCGAGGCAGCTTCGCTTTCCGCCTGCAGGGCGGTGATGACCTGTCCGCCCACCTGCACCTCCAGCCGCTGGCTGGCCCCCAGAAACTGGATCGCCAGCACCTCGCCCTCCACCTGCAGGCGGCCGGCGGCAGGGTTGGTGCCCGCCGGGTGCATGGTGATGTGTTCCTGCCGCACGGCGAAGGCCTGCGGTCGGCCGGTGAGCGCTTGCGCCAGCGCGCTGTCGATCACGTTGGCGCTGCCGACGAAGTCCGCCACAAAGCGCGTGCGCGGCCGGTGGTAGAGCTCGCGTGGGCTGGCGATCTGCTCGATCCGGCCCTGGTTGAACACCGCCACACGGTCCGACATGGAGAGCGCTTCGCCCTGGTCGTGCGTGACATAGACGAAGGTGATGCCCAGCTTGCGGTGCAGCACCTTGAGTTCCACCTGCATCTGCTCGCGCAGCTTCATGTCCAGTGCGCCCAGAGGCTCGTCCAGCAGCAGGATGCGCGGCCGGTTGACCAGGGCCCTTGCGAGCGCCACGCGCTGGCGCTGGCCGCCCGAGAGCTGGGCCGGCGTGCGTTCGGCGTGGTCGGGCAGGGCCACCATGGCCAGGGCCTCGCGGGCCTGGGCATGGCGCTCGGCTTTGGGCACCTTGCGCACCATCAGGCCGTAGGCCACGTTGTCCAGCACGTTCATATGAGGGAACAGCGCGTAGTCCTGGAACACGGTGTTCACGTCGCGCTCATAGGGCGGTGTGCCCGAGGCTTCCCGGCCCATCAGGGTCAGGCTGCCCCGGCTCGGTTGTTCAAAGCCTGCCATCAGCCGCAGCGAGGTGGTCTTGCCGGAGCCCGACGGCCCCAGCATGGAGAAGAACTCACCTTCCTGCACGGTGAAGCTGACACCGTCCAGCGCCTTTACGTCGCCGTAGTGCCTGGAAACGTCTTTGAACTCGATGGCGTCGGTCATGCAGAAATCTTCAATCAGGGGTGCGGTTGAGTTCAGTGATCCATGGCGTCGGAGCACGACCCGCACCGCACGAACCAACCCCACCCAGGGGCACCGAGGAACCGGCTTCGCCGGGCCTCTGGTGCCGTCCCCCTCCCGCCGAAGGCGAGAGAGGGGGGTGACGCGAAGCGGCGCGGGGGGTGATGCCTACTACCTTCCGCCCATGATCGCGATGTAGTCCATCGCCCACTTGGCGTAGGGCACGCAGTTGCCCTGGCTGGCGCACTTGGCCTGGGGCGTCTTCCAGAACTTGATCTTGGCCAGGTCGTCAAAGCCGTTGACCTTGCAGAAGTCGCTGCCGCCGGGGGCCTTGGCCTTGCAGGCGGCGGGCGTCACCGGCACGGTGCCGAACCATTCGGCCAGCGGGGCCTGCAGCTGGTCGCTGAGCTGGTGCTCCATCCACTGGTAGGCACAGTTCACGTTCTTGGCGTTCACATGCAGCATCGTGGTGTCGGCCCAGCCGGTGGCGCCTTCCTTGGGCACCACGGAGGCAATCGGCTTCTTCTCGCCCTTGAGCGAATTCACCATGAAGCCCCAGGAGCCCGAGGCGACCACGCCTTCGTTCTTGAAGTCGTTCATCTGCACCGTGGCATCGTGCCAGTAGCGGTGGGTCAGTTTCTTCTGCCCGCGCAGCAGCTCCAGCACGGCGGCGTACTGCTTTTCATTGAGTTCGTAGGGGTCCTTGATGCCGAGTTCGGGCTTCTTGGACATCAGGTACAGCGCGGCGTCGGCCATGTAGATGGCGCCGTCGTAGGCCTGCACGCGGCCCTTGTTGGACTTGCCGTCGGGCAGCTTCTGTTCTTCGAACACCACGGCCCAGGAGTCGGGCGCCTTCTTGAAGACGTCGGTGTTGTACATGAGCACGTTGGGGCCCGACTGGTAGGGCACGCCGTAGTGTTTGCCGTCCACGGTGTGCCAGGCGGCCTTCTGCAGACGCGGGTCGATGTTCTTGTAGCTGGGCACCAGGCCCACGTTCACTTCCTGCACCAGCTTGGAGGCGATCAGGCGTCCGCTGGCGTCGCCCGAGGCGGTGACGATGTCGTGGCCACCGGCTTTCATCAGGGCCACCATTTCGTCGGAGGTGGCGGCGGTCTTGACGTTGACCTTGCAGCCAGAGGCCTTTTCGAAGCTGGTGGTCCAGTCGTAGGCCTTGACGGTTTCGCCGCGCTCGATGTAGCCGGCCCAGGCAATGATGTTGAGCTGTCCCTCGCCCTTGCCAACGGCCTTGGGCGGGGCGGCGAGGCTGGATGCGGCGGAGGCAACCGCCAGCAAACCAAACAGAAATGTGCGGGTCTGGGACATAGGGATCTCCTGACAGGGGTGGTTGGGGCGCGCTGGTGCGAGCCTGAAAGGCATCTTAGGTATTGCCCCTGTGCAGAACCATACCGGGCAGACAATAGAATCCATCGGCAAAACCGAAACCTCGCACCAGGAAGCGCATTTTTAAGGGCTTACCCTGTGCCTCAAAGCGGTGCAGTTGCGGGTTTACCCTTTAATCGGTCCAAAAGAGTGCCTGAAACGGCGAAATGACCCGATGAGCACCTCGTTCAAGAGCATTCGGTATTTCATAGCGGTGGCTGAATCGGGCTCGATCTCGGCCGCCATCCACGAGCTCGGGGTCTCGCAGTCGGTGGTGTCTCAGGCCATCGCGCAAATGGAGGCCGATCTCGGCACCCTGCTGTTCGAGCGCCGGGCGCGCGGCATGTCGCTCACCCACGCGGGTCACCAGTTCCTGCGCCACGCGCACCAGATCGACGTGGCCATGCGCAACGCGCGCGACGCGCTGGCCTCCCGGCCGCACACCGTCACCGGCAGCCTCAATGTGGGCGTGACCAGCTTGATGGTGGGTTATTACCTGCCGTTCCTGCTCGACCGCTTTCGCCGCGTGTTCCCGCGCATCCAGGTGCAGATCACCGAAGACCGGCGTGACTACCTGGAGCACCTGCTGATCAGCGGCGAGCTCGACGTGGCGCTGATCGTGGTGTCCCAGTTGCAGAACCGCCAGGCGCTGGAGACCGAAACCATTCTGCGTTCGGGCTGGCGGGTGTGGCTCCCGGTCAACCACCGCCTGGCCGGCGAGGAAAAGATCGAGGCCACCGAGCTGGCCCGGCAGTCGCTCGTGTTGTTGCAGGTGGATGAACTGGGTGACGCCACCACCGCTTTGTGGAACGCCGGCGGCGTGGACCCCACGGTGCTGATCCGCACTTCGTCGGTGGAGGCGGTGCGCAGCCTGGTGGCCACCGGCGCCGGCTGCTCGGTGTTGCCCGACATGTTGTACCGTCCGTGGTCTCTGGAGGGGGATCGCATCGAAGCCCGGCCGCTGGCCCACACACTGCCGCACCTGGAGGTGGGGCTGGCCTGGCGCAAAGGTGCCGTGTTGCCGGAATCGCTGAGCAACTTCCTCACGGCCGTGCGCCCCACGCTCGAAGGGCATGCGCCGGGCGGTGTCAACCACGTCCGGTAGCTGCCTGCCCGCAGGCGCCCCCTGGGGCCCAGGCACCGTGCCGGGCGATAATGGCAAGCTGTTCTGAACCTGCACGAAGCACCACCGACATGACCCGCCCAGCCTCCGTTGCCGACATCCGCAAGACCTTCCTGGACTTCTTCGCCTCCAAGGGCCACACCGTGGTGGCGTCCAGCCCGCTGGTGCCGGGCAACGACCCCACGCTCATGTTCACCAACTCGGGCATGGTCCAGTTCAAGGACGTGTTTCTCGGCACCGACAAGCGCCCCTACGTGCGTGCGGCCTCGGTGCAGGCCTGCCTGCGTGCTGGCGGCAAACACAACGACCTGGAGAACGTGGGCTACACCGCGCGCCACCACACCTTCTTCGAGATGCTGGGCAACTGGTCGTTTGGCGATTACTTCAAGCGCGAATCGCTGAAGTGGGCCTGGGAGCTGCTGACACAGGTCTACAAGCTGCCGGCCGAGCGCCTGCTCGCCACGGTGTACGAAGAGGACGACGAGGCCTACGACATCTGGACCAAAGAAATCGGCCTGCCGCCCGAGCGCGTGATCCGCATCGGCGACAACAAGGGCGGCCGCTACAAGAGCGACAACTTCTGGATGATGGCCGACACCGGCCCCTGCGGCCCCTGCTCGGAAATCTTCTATGACCACGGCGACCACATTGCCGGCGGTCCCCCAGGCAGCCCGGATGAAGACGGCGACCGCTTCATCGAGATCTGGAACAACGTGTTCATGCAGTTCAACATGGACGAGACCGGTGCCGTGACGCCGCTGCCCGCGCCCTGTGTGGACACCGGCATGGGCCTGGAGCGCCTGGCCGCCATCCTGCAGCACGTGCACAGCAACTATCAAATCGACATCTTCGAGGCGCTGATCAAGGCCGCGGGCCGCGAGACCGGCACGGCCGACCTGAACAACCCCTCGCTCAAGGTGATCGCCGACCACATACGCGCCACGTCTTTTCTGATAAGCGACGGCGTGATCCCCAGCAACGAAGGCCGTGGCTACGTGCAGCGCCGCATCGTGCGCCGCGCCATCCGCCACGGCTACAAGCTCGGTCAGAAGACGCCGTTCTTCCACAAAATGGTGCCCGATCTGGTGGCGGTGATGGGCGAGGCCTACCCGAACATGGCGAGCCAGGCGCAGCGCATCACCGAGGTGCTCAAGGCCGAAGAAGAGCGCTTCTACGAGACGCTGGCCAACGGCATGGAAATCCTTGACGCCGCGCTGGCTGACGGTGCCAAGGTGCTGCCCGGCGACGTGGCCTTCAAGCTGCACGACACCTACGGCTTCCCGCTCGACTTGTCGGGCGACGTCTGCCGCGAGCGCGGCTTGACCGTGGACGAAGCCGGTTTCCACGCCGCCATGGAAGCGCAAAAGGCCAAGGGCCGCGCGGCCGGCAAGTTCAAGATGGACAAGGCGCTGGAATACACCGGCGCCGGCAACAGCTTCGTCGGCTACGAGCAGCTCGAAGCGCCGGCCAAGGTGGTGGCGCTGTACCTGGACGGCACGGCCGTGGCCGAACTCAAGGCCGGCCAGCAGGGCGTCGTGGTGCTGGACACCACGCCGTTCTACGCCGAGAGCGGCGGCCAGGTGGGCGACGAGGGCACCATCACCAGCGGCTCGGCGAAGTTCGCCGTGGGCGACACGCAGAAGATCAAATCCGACGTGTTCGGCCACCACGGATCGATGGAGCAGGGCACGCTCGCCGTGGGCGACACGGTCACCGCCAGCGTCAACCTGGGGCTGCGTGCCGCCACCGTGCGCAACCACAGCGCCACCCACCTGATGCACAAGGCCCTGCGCGAAGTGCTGGGCAGCCACGTGCAGCAGAAGGGCTCGCTGGTCAACGCCGAGCGCACCCGCTTCGACTTCGCGCACAACGCGCCCGTGACGGACGCGCAGATCCGCCAGATCGAGGCCATCGTCAACGCCGAGGTGTTGGCCAACGCGGCCGCCCAGGCGCAAGTGATGGACATTGAGTCTGCCCAGAAGACCGGCGCCATGATGCTGTTCGGCGAAAAATACGGCGAGACCGTGCGTGTGCTGAGTATCGGTTCCAGCAAGGAGCTGTGCGGCGGCACCCACGTCAAGGCGACAGGCGACATCGGCCTTTTCAAGGTGGTGGGCGAGAGCGGTGTGGCCGCGGGCGTGCGCCGCATTGAAGCCGTGACCGGCGCCAACGCGCTGAGCTACCTGCAGACGCTGGAAGACACCGTGGCCCAGGCCGCGGGCGTGCTGAAGGCGCCCACCGCCGAGCTGACGGCCCGCATCGGCCAGACACTGGAACAGGTCAAGGCACTCGAAAAAGAAGTGGCCGCGCTCAAAGGCAAGCTGGCCTCCAGCCAGGGCGACGAACTGATGGCTCAGGCCGTGGACATCAAAGGCATCAAGGTGCTGGCCGCCGTGTTGAACGGGGCAGACGCCAAGACCCTGCGCGACACCATGGACAAGCTGAAAGACAAGCTCAAGACCGCCGCCATCGTGCTGGCCGCCGTGGACGGCGGCAAGGTGCAGATCGCCGCGGGCGTGACGGCCGACAGCATGGGCAAGGTCAAAGCTGGTGAGCTGGTGAACTTTGTGGCCCAGCAGGTGGGCGGCAAAGGCGGCGGCAAGCCCGACATGGCCATGGCCGGTGGCACCGATGCGAGCGGCCTGCCGAAGGCTCTGGCTTCGGTGCAGGGTTGGGTGGCAGAGCGCCTGTAGCCACGGGGTTTCGCCGCCGGGCCGCCCCAAGGCGAAGCAGCCCCCTGGGGGGGCAGCGACCCGCGCAGCGGTGGAGTGTGGGGGCTATGTGTCTGGCCAGTCCAGGCTCAGCCCGCTCTCAAACTCGCGCGCTTCCCCCGTCACCGGGTCGGTGAATGCGATGCCCTTGGCCAGCAGGCGCAGCGGTTCAGAGAAGTCTTCCTCATCGTCTGGCCCGTGCAGCACGCTCGGGTAAAGCTGGTCACCCACGATGGGCAAGCCGAGCGCGTTCATGTGCACCCGCAATTGGTGGCGCTTGCCGGAAATCGGCGTCAACCGGTAGCGTGCCCAGGGGCCGCGTTGTTCCAGCCGTTCGATGCGCGTCTCGCTGTTGGGCGCAGAGCCCTCGCTGGCTTCGCACATGCGGTAGAAATCGGTCGGGTGCTCCACGATGCGGCTGTGGCGGATGTGCGGCCAGGTCAGTGCATCGGTGGCCGGCGCGATGGCCTCGTAGATCTTGTGCATGGTGCGCCCGCTGAAGAGCGCGTGGTAGATCCCGCGCTCGGCCGGATTCACGGCAAACATGACCAGCCCGGCGGTTTCGCGGTCAATGCGGTGCAGCGGTGCCAACAGGGGCAAGCCCAGTTTGCGTTGCAGGCGCACCAGCAATGTCTGCTGCACGAAGCGCCCGCCCGGTGTCACGGGCAGAAAATGCGGCTTGTCGGCCACCACCAGGTGCGCGTCCTGGTAGAGCACCGTTTCTTCAAACGGCACCACCACCTCGCCAGGCAGCGCGCGGTAGTAGTAGAGCCGCGTGTCGCCCCGGTACGGCGCGTCGGGCGGCACGGCTTGGCCTGCTTCGTTCAGCACCGCGCCGGTGGCCAGTCGCTCAACCCACACCTCGCGGCCCACTTTGGGCAAGCGCTCGTCCAGGAAGTCGATCACGCCGGGCCAGCGCCTGTCACCGGCCTTGACCCCCGGCAGCGCGACGCAACTCGGCGACAAGCCGTCGCGGGCGGGGATGAGTGGGTTCTTGGAGGAGCGGGCCACGGTGGGAGGGTGTCAGAGGGAAATCCGGGTATTCTCTGCGCCTTCACCACAGGACCCCGCCGTGATCGACTCTGCCAACCCCTCCAACACCATCACCCGAGCCCTTGCTGGCCGAGTTCGCCTGGCGCTGGCGCTCGGTGTGTCGAGTCTGCTGCTCTGCGGTTGCGCGGTGGTGGCCGTGGTCGATGTGGCCGCGTCAGCGGTCGTTGGCGTGGCTGGTCTGGCGGTGGACGCGGCCGTGGGCACCGCCAGGATCGGCGGCAAGATCATCGGTGCCGGCGCTAGTGCCGCGCTTGATTCGGACGACGAAGACCAGGACGACTGAGTTCGCCGCCTCGCGAGGTCAGGCGCGCACGAACACCAGATCCCACACGCCGTGGCCCAGCTTGATGCCGCGGTTCTCGAATTTGGTCAAGGGCCGGTAGTCCGGCTTGGGGACGTAGCCGTCGCTTCCTGCGGCGGCCGTGTTCTTCAGCAGCGGCTCGGCGCTCAGCACCTCCAGCATCTGCTGTGCATAGGGTTCCCAGTCGGTCGCCAGGTGCAGGTAGCCGCCCGGTTTCAGGTGCCGCGCCAGGCGGTTCACGAACGGGGTCTGGATCAGGCGGCGTTTGTGGTGCCGCGTCTTGTGCCAGGGATCGGGGAAGAAGATGTGCACGCCGTCCAGGCTGCCCTCGGGCAGCATGTGGTCGAGCACTTCGACCGCGTCGTGGCGGAAGATGCGAATGTTTTGCAGACCGCCTTCGCCGACGAGCTTGAGCAGCGCGCCCACGCCGGGTTCGTGCACCTCGCAGCAGAGGAAGTTGTCGTCCGGGCGCACGGTGGCGATGTGTGCGGTGGCGCCGCCCATGCCAAAACCGATCTCCATGATCAGGGACGCCGCGCGGCCAAAGGCTGCGGTGGTGTCCAGCGCCTGGCTGGCGTCGTAGTTCAGCAGGAACTGCGGCCCGAACTGCTCGTAGGCACGGGCCTGGCCCGGGCCGGTGCGCCCGGCGCGCAGCACGTAGCTCTTGATCACGCGCATGAAGGGCACACCATCGGGCCGCGGTTCACCGGCGGGATTTTGTGCTTTGTCGGCGGTGGGGATGTCGGGGATATCAGGATTCATGGTGCGGCGCGAGAAGGGTGTGAGATTGTAGGAGCCCGGCTTTGTCGAACAGCGCGCATCGAGATCGCCCGTCGGGGGCAGAATGGGGATGACAGTTTCCACAACCCCTCCAGAGAATCCCCATGAATGCCACCAAACTCATCGCCCTGGTCCTGATCGTCGGTGGCGCGCTGGCCCTGATCTACGGGGGCTTCAGCTACACGCAGGACACCACCGCGGTGAAGCTCGGGCCGTTGGAATTGACTGTGAAGGAAAAGAAGACGGTCAACGTGCCGCTGTGGGCGGGCGTGGGGGCCATTGTGGTGGGCGGCTTGCTGCTGGTCATGGGCGGGCGAAAAGGCTGATCCTCGCCTTCCACTGGGTGATCCAGACGCCCAGGGCTTCTGGCACCGATCCCGGAGCGGCTGACAGCCCCAGCGTCGCGGCCGCCTGGTGCAGTGCCAGCGCTGGTTCACTAAGGTCCAGCGCCTGGGCTCCGTTCTGTTTGCTGAGCTTTTCACCGTTGGCGCCCAGCACCAGCGGGGTGTGCAGGTAAGCCGGTAGGGGCAGGCCCAGCGCCTGCTGCAGCGCGATCTGGCGCGGCGTGTTGTCGGCGAGGTCTTCGCCGCGCACCACGTGGGTGATGCCCTGCGCAGCGTCGTCCACGACCACGGCGAGCTGGTAGGCCCAGAGGCCGTCGGCGCGTTTCAGGACGAAGTCGCCGACCTCAGCGCTGAGGTTCTGGGATTGCGGGCCGAGGCGACGGTCGTTCCAGTGAACCTCGGCGTGTTCGTCGTCCAGGCGAAAGCGCCAGGCCCTGGCGGGCTTGCCCTTCAGGCCGCCGCGTTCGGGTCGGCAGGTGCCGGGATAGACCGCAGCGTGGTGGCGCTCGCGGCCCAATCCTGCGGCGTGCAGGGCCACTTCAATGTCTTTGCGCGAGCAACCGCAGGGGTAGGCGCGACCCTTAGCAACCAGCTGGTTCAGCGCCTGCTGGTAGAGCTCGCCCCGTTCGGATTGCCAGACCTCAGGTTCGTCGCTGACCAGGCCGCAGGTGGCGAGTTGCTGCAGGATGAGCCGGTCGGAGCCGGGCACGCAGCGCGGCGTGTCCACGTCTTCCATGCGCACGATCCAGGCGCCGCCGTGGGCGCGGGCGTCAAGCCAGCTGGCCAGCGCCGCCACCAAGGAGCCTTCATGCAGCGGCCCGGTGGGGGAGGGCGCGAAGCGACCCCTGTAAAGCGAAAACAAAGACAAACCCTAGACCCCGGAGCGCGTGACTGTTCCAGCACACGCCACGGAACCGGCTTTGCCGGGCCGCGGGCGTGGTCCCCCCTCAGGGGGGACGGCGCGAAGCGACGCAGGGGGGAGGCGTTTCACACCATGGCCAGAGCCAGCTCCAGGCCGGAGACAAAGGCGTCTTCCACGCGGTGGCCCAGGCACCAGTCGCCGCACAGGCCGATGCCGAGCGACTTGTCGTACACATAGGGCTTGCCCAGCGGCTGCTGCGTCTGCGCGAAGCGCCAGCGGTGCACCACGGCGTGGGTGGGCGTGGCGCGGATGCCGGTGATTTCGGCGAAACCCTTGAGCAGCTTGGCCTTGACGCGCTCGGCGTCGTCTTCGAGGTGTTTGGCCGACCATTCCGGGCTGGCCTGGATGGTCCATCGTTCGATGGGTTCGCGGCGGGGCTTGCTGTTCTCGCGGGCCAGCCAGCTGATGCGGTGGTGCACGCTGCGCGCGGCGTTCCACTGGGGGCCGATGTGCGGCAGGCCGGGTTGCATGGCCTGGGGGTAGGCGACCATGAGCGTCCAGCAGGGGGCCACCTGCACGGGCGCCAAGGACTGGCGCAGCTCGGGCGAGTGGCCAGAGACCAGCAGCAGGTCGTGGGCTTGGAGGTGCGGAATGGCGAGCACCACGCGGTCGAAGCCACCGAGCACGTGCTGGCCGCCTTCAACGTCTTCGGTGCGCAGTTGCCACTGCTCGGGATGCAGCACGTCGCGTTCGATGTGGGTGACACGGGTTTCGGTGAGTGTGCGCGCGGGCAGGTCGCCGAAGAGCTCCGGGTGGGCCAGCGGCTGGACCCAGTGGTCAACCAAGCCGCTCATGCCGGGCGTGGCCACAAAATGCGGCTCGGAAGGGGGCGGGGAGCTGGCCAGCACGTGACCGAATTCGTCGAGCACGCGCACTGTGTTCGCGCTCCAGGGGCGGACCACAGTCTGGGCTGTGAGCAAGGCTTTGGCGAAGCGCTTGTCGCGCACGGTGAAGTACTGCGCACCGTGGTCGAAACCGCCAAATTCACTGCGGCGGGTGGACATGCGGCCACCGAAGCCGCGACTCTTTTCAAACAGGGTGACCCGGTGACCCGCTTGCAGCAGCGTGCGTGCGCAGGCCACGCCGGCCATGCCGGCACCCACCACGGCGATGTGCAGTGGGGTGTTTTTCTTGGGTTTTCGGGAAGGGCTGGCCGGCTGGCGTTTGGAGGCTGCGGACGGTGCACGGGTTTTTTTGCTGGTGGTCATGTCTCGGTGCGCGTGGTGTTGCGGGAGTTTGAGGTTGACTGTAGCAGCCTGCATGGTGGCGTGAGCCCCGTTTGCATCAAATCTGGTGGTGGTTGTTGAGCAGGGCGGCACGGGTGGTGGGGTGTTGCAGGCGCTCCAGCCACCAGCGCAACGCGCGCCCGGTGTCGCCCGCACTGCGCGGCTGGCGCCAGGCGTAGGCCAAGCGGATGCTGCGGTTGGGTCGTTGCACGGTCTTCACGATCAGGCGCCCGGCGTTGATGAAGGGCTGCGCCAGTGGCTGCGGCAGGAAGCCCGCACCCAGTCCGCGCAGCTGCGCTTCGAGCTTGTGCTGCATGGTGGGCACGGTGAGCACGTCTTGCCCGGGCAGCAGGTTGTAGGTCACGCCATTGCCGCGCTGCGTGCTGTCGGCCACGGCCACGGCGCGGTGCACGCGCAGTTCTTCGTCGCACAGGCTCTGTGTGGCCGAGGCCAGTGGGTGGTGCGGCGCCACCGCGTAGACAAAGGTCACGCTGCCCAGCGGCGCGGTCTGGATCTCGGGTTGGGCCATCTCGCTGGGCACGCCGAGCGCCAGATCGGCCTGGCCACTTTGCAGGGCTTCGAGCGTGCCCGACAGCGTTTCGGCGCGCAGTTTCAGCCGTGTGGGCGTTCCTTCGGCGTAAAAGGCCTCGCACAGCTCGAACAGGGTCGCGCGGGCGATGATGGCGTCGGCCGCGATGGTGATCTGGGGCTCCCAGCCGGTGGCCACGCGCTTGACGCGCTGGGCCACGGCATCGAGCTCGTTCAGCAGGTACTGCCCCGAGCGCAACAGCTCGGCGCCGGCGGGCGTGAGCTGGGCGCGGCGCGCGCTGCGGTCGAACAGCAGCACGTCGAGTGCGTCCTCGATCTGGCGGATGCGGTAGGTCAGGGCGCTGGGCACCATGCCCAATTCGCGCGCGGCTGCGGCCATGCTGCCGAGCCGGGCCACAGCTTCGAGCAGTCCGAGGTTTTCAGGGGAAAGCGCGGCGCGGGGGCTGGAACTGGCCATGGTGCTTACGGGAGTGGTGTGTTCAATTGAATTGAATGATGCCATCAAACCCGTGCAAACAAAACGGGGGGTGGCGGTTCCACAATTCAACCCATGCCAGCCGCTGCGAGCCCACGACCGGCCAGCACCACCCCATTGAAAGGACGAGACACCATGATGCAGATCCGACGCTCCGACGCCCGCGGCTACGCCGACCACGGCTGGCTCAAGAGCTTCCATTCCTTTTCGTTCGCCGAGTACTTCGACCCCGCCTGGATGGGCTGGGGCAATCTGCGCGTGATCAACGAAGACCGCATCGCCCCGGGCACCGGTTTCGGCACGCACGGCCACCGCGACATGGAGATCATCAGCTACGTGCTCGAAGGCAACCTGGCGCACAAGGACAGCATGGGCAACGTCAAGGGCATCCCGCCCGGTGACGTGCAGCGCATGAGCGCCGGCAGTGGCGTGCGGCACAGCGAGTTCAACCACGCACCCGACCAAACCACGCACTTTCTGCAGATCTGGATCGAGCCCAACGTAAAGGGCATCGATCCCGGCTACGAGCAGAAGCGTTTTGCCGAAGCCGAGAAGCGCGGCCAGCTGCGCCTGGTGGCATCGCCCGACGGTGCCCAGGGCTCGGTGAGCATCCACGCCGACGCCGCCTTGTACGCGGGTCTCTTCGCCGGCAGCGAAACCGCCGAGCTGGCGCTGGACCCGAAGCGCAAGGCCTATGTGCACCTGGTGCGCGGCGCGCTCGAGGTGAACGGTCAGCGCCTGCTGGCGGGCGATGCGGCGTTGATCGCTGATGCCGACGTCATCACTCTGGCCCGCGGCGAAGACGCCGAGGTGCTGGTGTTTGACCTTGTGGCTTGACGCACAGACAAACCTTTTTACCCAACCCAACTGACCCCCAAGGACCTTTTCATGAACACCCTGCAAAACCCTCTCGCTCTCCTGTCCCGCCTGCTCCTGGCGGCCCTGTTCCTGCCCGCCGGCATCGGCAAGATCACCGGTTTTGCCGGCACCGCCGGCTATATCGCATCGGTGGGCCTGCCTTTGCCCACGCTGGGCGCCGCAGTGGCCATTGCGGTGGAAGTGCTCGGTGGCCTGGCGCTGATCGTCGGCTTCGGCACGCGCTGGGCGGCCCTGGTCCTGGCGCTGTTCACGCTGGCCGCCTCGTTCTTCTTCCACAATTACTGGGCCGTGCCGGCCGAGCAGCAGTTCATGCAACAGTTGCTGTTCATGAAGAATGTCGGTGTGGTCGGCGGCCTGCTGGCGCTTGCGGCTTTCGGTGCCGGCGTCTTCAGTCTGGACGCCCGCCGCCAGGCCTGAAACTGTTCCCACCCGCGCCCTAGCGCTCTTTCTGAAGCTTTCAAATGGCAAACGTTGTTGTGGTTTACCACTCGGGTTACGGTCACACCCAGCGCATGGCGCAATCGGTGGCGCAGGGCGCAGGGGCGGAACTGGTCGCGATCAACGCCGACGGCAACCTGCCCGCGGGCGACTGGGAAACGCTGGCTGACGCCGACGCGATCATCATGGGCTCGCCGACCTACATGGGCAGCGTGAGCTGGCAGTTCAAAAAGTTTGCCGACGCGTCAAGCAAGCCCTGGTTCACCCAGCAATGGAAAGACAAGATCTTTGCCGGCTTCACCAACAGCGCCACCATGAACGGCGACAAGCTGTCCACGTTGCACTACTTGTTCACCCTGGCGATGCAGCATGGTGGCATCTGGGTCGGCATCGGCATCCTGCCCAGCAACAGCAAGGTCGCCCAGCGCAACGACGTCAACTATGTGGGTTCGTATGCGGGGGCCATGGCGCAGAGCCCGTCGGATGCGGGTGCCCACGAGATGCTGCCAGGCGATCTGGAAACGGCCCGTCTGCTGGGGGTCCGCGTTGCCGAAGTGGCAGCACAGTTCCGGGGTTGATCGGCTTGTTGGCGGCCTGGTGCGGCTAACATCCGCCGCATGAAGATTTTCAACATCCTCCCCTGGGCAGACTGGCTGGCGCTGGTCTGCTTTTTTGCCTTGTGGGTGGGCTACGCCTGGTTCGCCAGTTTCTGGGGGCGCCGCCGCTCCTCGCTGCTGGTGACGACCAACCGCTACCGGGCCTACTGGATGCGCCAGGCCGCGATGCGAGACCCGCGCATGCTCGATGGCCTGATCACGCAGACGCTGTCCAACACACCCGCGTTCTTCTCGTCCACGTCGATCCTCGTCATTGGTGGCCTGTTTGCCCTGCTGGGCACGACCGACAAGGCGACCGAGCTGATGAGCGAGATCCCGTTCGCGCAGACCACCTCGCTGATCGTGTTCGAGTTCAAGATCCTGGTGCTGGTGGCGATCTTCGTCTATGCGTTTTTCCGCTTTTCCTGGTGCATGCGCCAGTACACCTTTGTCGCGCTGGTGATCGGCGCGATGCCGCCGCCCGAAGACTTTGAGTCGGGCAAGTTCGACCGCAACCAGTACGCCGATCGTGCGGCCGCCATGGTGGGCGCAGCGGCCGAAACCTTCAACGACGGCCTGCGCGCCTACTACTTTTCATTTGCCGCGCTGGCGTGGTTCGTTTCGCCGCTGGCGATGGTGCTGGGCACGCTGACGGTGGTCGCCATCCTCTACGGTCGCGAGTTTCACTCGGACGTGTTGCGGGTGTTGCGCGACTGAGCCGGTTCGCTCAGGCGGTGTTCTTCACGTGGGCCAGCGAGGCGGCCGCGAAAGCCAGGCCCACTGCGGCACCGGCAAACACGTCGAGGGCCACATGCTGCAGGGTGGCCATGGTCGACCAGACGATGGCCACACATTGCACCGCCGAGATCCACCGCAACATGGCGGGTGTGCGCAACTGGATCAGGATGCGGTGCATCCAGCACAAGCTGAACACCGCCGAGGCCACATGCAGCGAAGGGCAGGCGTTGCCCGCCGCGTCCACCCCTTTGACCACGGCCAGTCCGGGGTAGAGGCTCCAGTCCATGTTGACCAGCGGTGTCTGGGTCGGAAACCACCAGAAGAGCGCCAGGCAGAACAGGCACATCGCCCCCACCCAGACGCCAAACCACACCAGGGCACGCAGATTGCCCATCACCGCCGGCGGCAGAAACACGTACAACCAGAGCGACACATAGACCGGGAACGCGGACGGCACGAAACCGATCCAGTGGTCCAGCCAGATTTCGGGCATGACCACGGCAACACTGCGTGGGTGCTCCAGGATCCAGAAATAGCTCCAGAAAAACAGCGCCATGAAAGCCGTGGTGCCAAACCCTTTGAGCGGCCAGTAGATGACAAAGCGCCGTCCGAGCCTGCGCAGCCAGCCTGACGTCCCGCTGGGAAGGGGGGCGGTTTCGGCGGCTGGCATGGCAACAAACGGTGCGTGTGCGGCGTCTCGTTGAGGGGGGGTCATGGTGGGGTGGGTGAGGGGCAGCCCGCATTGTGCCGGCTGTACAATCAAATCACTGAAAAATCCGCGCTGATCGGCGGTCTGCGCCCGGGATTAGGCCATTTGCCGACCCTCCGGACCTGCCGGGCATTCGTTACCGGGTGTCGGGGTCGAACAAGACAGCCAGCCATGAAATGTATGCCATGCAATCGACCGAACTGATTCGCCAATTTCTCCACGACCGCCTGGGCGCAGCGCCCGAGTCGGTGGTTCCCGGTGCGTTGCTCGCTGACCTGGGTGTTGACTCGTTGATGCTTGCCGAACTGATGTTCGAGGCGGAGGACCGCTTGGGGATTTCCATCGACTCCAGCGTGGCGATCCCGAAGTCCGTCGGTGAGATGGTGAGCCTGATCGATTCCCTGCGCGCAGCCAAAGCCGCCGCACCATGACCCGGCGCCGAGTGGCCATCACGGGGCTGGGTTTGGTCAGCCCCTACGGCGGTGGCGTGGACCATTTTTTTGAACAGCTGCTCGCGGGCCGTTCGGCTGTCCGCTACCTCCAGACCGATGACAAGCCCAGGCCCTTGTCCATGCCGTTTGTGAGCTGCACCGGGTTTGACCCAGTGGCCGCGCTGGGCAAACCGCTGGCGGCCATGATGGAGCGCTTTGCCCATCTCGGTGTGGCCGCGGCTTTCGACGCCTGGCAAGACGCCGGGCTGGAGCGCCTGCCCGCCGATCTGGACCAGCGCAACGACTGGGCTTGCATCTGGGGCACGGCGCTGGGCGGCATCATGGCCTTCGAGAAGGGCTACCGCGACATGTGGCAAAACGGTCGCGAACGCCTGTCGCCGCTGGGCGTGGTGATGGGCATGAACAACGCCGTCAATGCGCACCTTTCCATCCAGCTCGGTCTGGGCGGTGTGAGCATGAGCCACACCGTGGCCTGCGCTTCGTCTTCGGTGGCGATCGGCGAAGCCTTCCGGCGCGTGCGATCGGGTGAGGCGACGGTGGCGATCACGGGCGGCTCCGACGGCACGCAGACCTACGGCGTGGCGCGCGCCTGGGAAGCCATGCGCCTGATTTCGCCGGGCAACGAACAGACCGCGCCTTCGGCCTGCCGGCCGTATGCATCCGATCGCCGTGGCCTGGTGCTGGGTGAGGGTGGTGCGGCGCTGGTGCTGGAAGACTGGGACCACGCCGTGGCACGTGGTGCCCGCATCCACGCGGAGATGGTGGGTTACGGTGCGAGCTGTGATCGCAGCCACCTGGTGCGCCCCGACGCCCAGGGCCAGGCCCGTGCGCTGCACGCCGCCCTGCGGGACGCAGAACTCACCCCCGATGGCATCGACTACGTCAATGCCCACGGCACCGCGACCCAGGAGGGTGATCCGGTGGAAATCGCGGCCCTGCGCCAGGTCTTTGGTGATCTGGCGCCCGCGCTGCCCGTGAGCGCCACCAAATCCATGCACGGTCACCTGCTCGGCGCAGCGGGTGCCATCGAGGCGCTGGCCACCGTGCTGGCGCTGCGCGAGCAGGCCATTCCGCCCACGGCGCACCTCGAAGGGCGGCTGGATCCGGCCTGCGAGGGGGTAGACCATGTGGTTGAAGGCCGCCGCCAGATTCCCCTGCGCGCAGCCCTGTCCAACTCCTTTGCGTTTGGTGGCAGCAATGCCGTGCTGGTTTTTACCGCCGCCCCGACGCTCACCCACTGACAACCCGGGAATCCCCATGTCTGAAAATTTTGCCAGCGTTTCTTTCGAAGACCTCATGAGCGAGGTGGCTGCGTTGATCGTGGAGGCGCTCAACCTGGACGTGCAACCGCAGGACGTGAAGCCCGACGATCCGCTGTACGGCGAGGGACTGGGCCTCGACTCGATCGACATGCTTGAAATTTCGCTCGTCATTTCCAAGCACTACGGCTTCCAGCTGCGCTCGGACAACGAGAACAACGACAAGATCTACGCGTCCCTGCGTGCGCTGACGACCCATATCGCCAGCCAGCGCACCAAATGACCCTGGGCGTTTCGCAAGCCAGGAGCCGTTGTTGGCTTCAGACAGGCGGCGCATGAACGGGCTGCCACTGATCAGCGGTCACGGGCTGGACGACGTGCTCGCCTGGCGCCCTTCGGGCGCTGTGACGGTGCGCGACTTTCTGGCCGATGCCCAGGCTGTGGCCAGCGTGCTGCCCGCCGGCCAGGGGGTGCTCAACCTGTGTGAAGACCGGTACCACTTCGCTGTGCTGTTTGCCGCCTGCGTGCTCGCGGGCAAGACCAGCCTGCAACCGGCCTCCCACTCGGGGGAGACCTTGCAGCGGCTGGCGCAGGAGCATCCCGGTGCGTTCGGCGTGGTGGATGGGCCCTTTGACGTGGCCGGTCTGCCTTGCATTCACTTTCCCGACCTGGCCATGCTGTCCCGGTCACCCGTGCACGAGATGCCGATGGTGGACGCCGACCGCGTGGTCGCCATCCTGTTCACCTCGGGCTCCACGGGCCTGCCGCAGCCGCACGCCAAGACCTGGGGCCGGCTGGTGCAGAACGGACGGGCCGAGGCCGCCGGGCTCGGGCTGGGTGAGCGGCCCCCGGTGCTCGTGGGCACCGTGCCTGCACAACACAGCTACGGATTCGAGTCCACCTTTTTGCTCGCGCTGCACGGCGGCTGCAGTTTCTGGAGCGGCAAGCCGTTCTATCCGCAGGATGTGGTGGACGCGCTGCTGGCCGTGCCGCGGCCGCGCATGCTGGTGACCACGCCCTTTCACCTCACGGCCTTGCTGGCGTCCGAGCTGGCCTGGCCGGCGCTGGACATCTGCCTGTCCGCGACCGCGCCGCTGGGCACCGAACTCGCCGCGCGCGCCGAGCAGCGCAGCGGGGCGCCTGTGCACGAAATTTACGGCTCGACGGAATCGGGCCAGCTGGCCTGCCGGCGCACCACCGACGGCCCCCTGTGGCACTTGTTGCCCGGCGTCGTGCTGGAGCAGGAAAACGACACCACCTATGCGCGCGACGGCCATGTGGAAGGCCGGGTGCCGCTGTCGGACATCATCGAACTCCAGGGCGAGGGCCGTTTTCTCTTGCACGGCCGGCATGCCGACCTGATCAACATCGCGGGCAAACGCAGTTCGCTGGCCTACCTGAACCACCAGCTGTGCGCCATCGATGGCGTGCAGGATGGGGCTTTTTTTCTGCCCGATGACGGCGCTGACGAGGCTGGCGGCATCACCCGTTTGACCGCGTTCGTGGTGGCGCCGGGTGTTTCGGCAGACACGCTGCATCGCGCCCTGCGCCAACGCATCGACCGCGTGTTCCAGCCGCGTCCGCTGGTGTTTGTGGATGCGCTGCCGCGCAACAGCACGGGCAAGCTGCTGCGCACCACGCTGCAGGCGCTGTACCGGGATCGGGTGACTCATGGCCGTGCTTGAACGGGCCTGGCGGGTGCCGTCCGAGCACCCGGCCTTTGCCGGTCATTTCCCGGGCCATCCCATCGTGCCCGGCGTGGTCCTGCTGGATCAGGCGGTGCTGTTGGCTGAGGCGCATCTGGGGCTCGCTGGAAGTGCCTGGCAGGTCGCGCAGGCCAAGTTTCTCAGTCCCTGTGGACCCGATGACGAACTGGTGTTCACGCTGCAGGACGGGGTGCGCGGCGGGCTGTCTTTTGTGGTGCGCTGTGGCGACCGCGATGTCGCTTCCGGCGCCCTGCAGCCCTTGACCCCATGATGACCAAATCCCGTCAGACCGGTGCACAACCCGAGTGGATGCAGCGCCAGGAGCGCAGCAACCTGGCCATCCTGCGCCTGATGGTCTGGATCTCGCTTGCGTTCGGCCGGCGGGTGGCGCGTCTGGTGCTGCACGGCATCGCCGTCTATTTCGTGCTGTTTGCGCCCGCGGCGCGCCGTGCGAGCCGCGACTACCTGCACCGTGTCCTGGGCCGTTACGCGGGCTGGCGCGACGGCTATCGCCATGTGTTCAGTTTCGCCAGCACCATCCACGACCGCATCTACCTGCTGAACGACCGTTTCAACGTGTTTGACATCGAGGTCAAGGGCGACCAGGCCCTGCTGGCGGCGATCGAAAAACAGCCCGGCGCGCTGCTCATGGGGGCCCACCTGGGCAGCTTTGAGGTGTTGCGCGCCATGGGTCGCGGCAAGAAAGGCCTGCGCGTGGCCATGCTGATGTACGAGCAGAACGCGCGCAAGCTCAACGCCACGCTCGCGGCCATCAACCCCAAGGCGATGCAAGATATCATCTCCCTGGGGCATTTGGAGTCGATGCTGGAGGTGCGCGACAAGCTCGACGAAGGGTATCTGGTGGGCATGCTGGCCGACCGTTCGCTGAACGATGACGCCACGCTACCGGTCGAATTCCTGGGTCAGGAAGCGGCATTTCCACTGGGCCCCTGGCGCATGGCGGCGATGCTCAAACGGCCGGTGTTCCTCATGGCGGGTCTGTACCTCGGGGGCAACCGCTACCAGCTGCACTTCGAGCAGTTGGCCGACTTCTCGAACATCGAGCGCGGTGGGCGTGACGCAGCGATCAAGGCGGCGGTGCAGGCCTATGCGGACAACCTCGCCCGCCTGTGCCGGCTGGCGCCCTACAACTGGTTCAACTTCTTCGACTTCTGGAAAAAATGAGAAACCCCCCTGCGTCGTTTCGCGCCTTCCCCCCTTCTTCGAGGGGGGACGCACCGGGTGGCCCGGCGAAGCCGGTTCCACGGGTGCCTTGGGGGGCGCTTCTGCGTTCGTTTGTTCTGGCGCTGGCCGGGCTGGGTTTCATGACGGCCGCCCAGGCCGCCTACAACATCGAACAACTGATGACCGATCTGGCCAGTCACAAGGGGGGCAGGGCGCGCTTTGTCGAGAAGCGCCACATGGCCCTGCTCGACAAGCCGGTGCAGGCCAGTGGCGAGATGGTGTACAGCCCGCCCGACCGGCTGGAGAAGCGCACCCTGTTGCCCAAACCCGAGACCCTGGTGCTGGACAAGGACATGCTCAGCATGGAGCGCGACAAGCGCAAGCTCACCATCAACCTGGCCAGCCGGCCTGAAGCGCTGGCGTTTGTGGACAGCATCCGCAGCACGCTCTCGGGCAATCGGCGGTCGCTGGAACAGAACTACAAGCTCAACCTGCAAGGCGAGAGCAGCCAGTGGGTGTTGACGCTGGTCCCGAGCGAACCCGCCATCGCCGCGCTGCTCCAGCGCATCACCGTCAGCGGCGGCAAGAGCCAGGTCCGCCACATCGAGTACCTGCAGGTCGACGGAGACCGTTCGGAAATCAGCATCGAACCGATCGAAATCCAATGAGGTCGGTGGCGGTCCGGGTGTTTCTGGTCTGGCTGGCGCTGATGCTGGCTGGCGTGGCGGTGGTCTGGAACAGCCGTTTTTCGGCCGACATGTCGTTTTTCCTGCCATCCAAGCCGAGCGCCGAACAGCAGGCGCTCGCCGGGCAGTTGCGGGACGGCACGGTCTCGCGCTTGCTCATGGTCTCGGTGGGTGGGGGGGATGCGGCGCAGCGCGCGGCCGTGTCGCGCGAGCTGCGCCAGCGCCTGGCCAGCGATCCGGCTTATGTATCGGTGCAGAACGGCGAAGCGGGCGGGCTCGAAGGCGAGCGCGATGTGCTGCTGCGCCACCGGTACCACCTCAGCCCCGCAGTGAACCCGGAGCGCTTCTCCGAAGCGGGGCTGCAGTCCGCAGTGACCGACACCATCGACCTGCTCTCGTCGCCGGCCGGTGTGCTGCTCAAGCCCTATCTGTTGAACGACCCCACCGGTGAGGTGCTGGCCGTGCTGGGCCAGCTCAACCCGGCATCGCAACCGCAAATGCGCGCGGGTGTCTGGGCCTCGCGCAACGGCGAACGCGCCATGTTGCTGCTGCAGACCCGCGCCCTGGGCTCGGACACCGACGGTCAGGCGGCCGCGATCGACGGCGTGCGTACGGCCTTCGCGCAGGCGGTGCAGGCCACGGGCCATACCGGTCTGGCGCTGCAAATGTCTGGCCCCGGGCAGTTTGCTGTGCAGGCACGCGAGGCCATCAAGAAGGAAACCTCGCAACTCTTCCTCATCAGCATGCTGGGCATCGCCGGTGTGCTGCTCTGGGTCTACCGATCGCCGCGCCTGCTGGCGCTGGGCCTGCTGCCCATGCTCAGCGGCGCACTGGCGGGCGTGGTGGCGGTGAGCTTGGTCCATGGCACGGTGTTCGGCATCACGATGGGCTTTGGTTCGGCGCTGATCGGCGAAGCTGTGGACTACGCGATCTACTTTTTTGTGCAATCGGGGCGCATGGGCCTGTCCGCCTGGCGCCAGCAGTTCTGGCCCACGGTGAGGTTGGGCGTGTTGACCTCGGCGCTGGGCTTCGGTGCCCTGTTGTTCTCGGGGTTCCCTGGGCTGTCCCAACTGGGTCTGTACGCACTGACCGGCGTGGTGACGGCGGCGCTGGTGACGCGCTTTGTGCTGCCCGTGCTGGCCGGAACCGCGTTCGAGGTGCCAGCGCCCGGGGCCTGGGTGCACCGGGTTCATGCGCTGCTGGGGCAGGCCTGGCGGCTGCGTGCTGTGGTTGGCTTGCTGGCGCTGGTGTCGCTGGGGTACCTCTGGCAGCAGCGCGACAACCTCTGGCACGCCGATCTCTCGGCGCTGTCCACGGTGAGCCAGGCCGAGGCTGAGAGCGACTCGCGCATGCGCGACGACCTGGCCGCACCCGACGCCCGCTACCTCGTCAGCATCCACGCGAAGAGCCCGGAGCTGGCGCTGCAGGCGGCCGAGCGGGCCGGTCAGCAGCTGGACCGGTTGGTGGAAGAAGGCGTGATCGGCGGCTACGACAGCCCGGCCCGCTTCCTGCCCAGCGCCCAGTTGCAACAGCAACGCCTGGCCAGTCTGCCCGAGGCCTCGATATTGCAGGTGCGCCTGCAGGCAGCGCTGACCGACTCCCCCCTGTCCGCGTCCAGGCTCGGCCCGTTCGTTGCCGACGTGCAGGCGGCGCGCACGGCCGGTGTGATGCAGCGCGCCGATCTGAACGGCAGTGCGCTGGCGCTGGCGGTGGATTCGATGCTGATGCCTGGCCAGGATGGCGGCTGGAACGTCATGATGCCGCTGCGCCCGGCGCCCGGCGCGCCCGACACCAGCCTGCCGGTCGATCGCCTGCGCGCGGCCCTGACGGGCACCGGTGCGGTGTTTGTGGACCTCAAGACCGAGTTCGAATCCCTGTACGGCAGTTACATGGGTGAGGCGGTTCAGCTGTCTCTGCTGGGATTTTTCGCGATTGTGGTGCTGCTGGCGGTGACCTTGCGCTCACCCGGCCGTCTGCTGCGTGTGTTGCTGACCCTGGTCATCACGGTGATGGTGGTGATCACGGTGCTGCACCTGTCGGGCCAGCGCCTGCATCTGCTGCACCTGGTGGGCATGCTGCTGACCGTCGCCGTCGGCTCCAACTACGCGCTGTTTTTTGATCGGGCGGCCGGCGGCGAACCGCTGGACGCGGCGACGCTGATGTCGCTGTCGGTCGCGACCGTGACCACCGCGATCGGCTTTGGTGCCCTGGCGACGTCGAACGTGCCGGTGCTCAACGCCATCGGCATCACGGTGGGGCCGGGTGCGCTGATGTCGCTGCTGCTGGCGGCGGTGCTGGTGTATCCGAAGTCGACAGCGGATCGATGAACCCGACCGAAAGTCAGCTCTGCGGGGCCGACAGCGTGCTGTTCATGCTGCCGGGGGCTCTCATGACGCCGCAGCACATGGTGCAGGCGGGCCTGTTTGCCGAGGTGCAGCAATGGGGTCTGGCACTGGATCTGATTGCGCCCGATCTGCACGCGGAGGGCGCCGACAACCAGCTGGCGCTGCGTTCCCTGGAAGAAGACTGGCTGGCACCAGCGCGCGCGCGCTACCAGCGGGTGTGGCTGGGGGGCATTTCACGCGGCGGTCAATTGGCGCTGTCCTGTCTGGCCGGGCGCACGGGCGAGGTGCACGGTCTGTGCCTGCTCGCCCCCTACGCGGGTGGGCGGCTGACCACCAACGCGATCGATCGCGCGGGCGGGCTCGATGCCTGGCAGGCCAGCCCCGACCAACAAACCGACCCCGACGTGCGGCTCTGGCAGTGGCTCAAACAGCCCTTGCCCCAGGTGCCGGTGTTCATGGGCTATGGGGAGCAGGACCGCTTTGCCGATGGCATGCGCTTGCTGGCACGGCACCTGCCCGACGCCACCCACCTCACCTTGCCCGGCGAACACGACTGGGCGGTCTGGTTGCCGCTGTGGCAGCGTTTTCTGGCCCAGGGGCACTTCCCGGCATTGTCATGAGTCGGCCCTGGACCGTTCCCCCAGCGATCAAAGCCTCCGCGGTACTGCACGCGGGAGCCGTGCTGGGCATGGTGGCCGCGCCAGCCATCTGGCCTTGGGCCTTGGGGGCGGTGGCGCTCAACCACGCGGTGATCACGGTGGCCGGCCTGTTGCCGCGCTCCGATCTGCTCGGCCCCAATCTGAC
>Ga0209262_10000216_pt1 | contig 31859 bp, 32 predicted proteins | sample Lowcelwee11metaG_FD_187171 | JGI IMG/M metagenome (GOLD analysis project Ga0209262, IMG submission 187171) | Freshwater pond sediment microbial communities from the University of Edinburgh, under environmental carbon perturbations - Low... | ecosystem: Environmental > Aquatic > Freshwater >... | reverse complement strand
ATTGAACAATTTCGGCCAACTTGGCGACGGCACGACGACGCTCTACAAGAGCAGCCCGGAGCAGATCGGCACAGGCTTTGCCAGCGTGGCAGCGGGAGGCAATTACACCATCGCCATCAAGACCGACGGCACGCTGTGGGCATGGGGAAACAACTCTTACGGCCAGCTCGGTGACGGCACGACGACGAACTTGAGCAGCCCGAAGCAGATCGGCACAGGTTTTGCCAGCGTGGCAGCGGGACTATCGCATACCCTCGCCATCAAGACAGACGGCAGTCTATGGGCTTGGGGATACAACGCTTACGGCCAACTTGGCGACGGCACGACGACAAACTCGAAGAGCCCGAAACAGATCGGCACGGGCTATGCCAGCGTGGCGACGGGAGGGTTACATACCGTTGCCATCAAGACCGACGGTAGCCTATGGGCCTGGGGAAGCAATAGTTTCGGCGAGCTTGGCGGCGGCATGACAATAGATCGTTCGACGCCTGTGCAGATCGGCATAGGTTTTGCGGATGTGGCGGTGGGAGGCGCGCACACTGTCGCCCTCAAGTCTGACGGTAGCCTGTGGACATGGGGGTACAACGGTAACGGGCAGCTCGGCGACGGCACAAGGACAAACTTGAGCAGCCCGAAGCAGATTGGTACAGGCTTTGCCAGTGTAGCGGCAGGGTATAACCACACCGTCGCCATCAAGACAGACGGCAGCCTATGGGTCTGGGGAAGCAACAGCTACGGTGAGCTTGGTGATGGCACGACAACCAACTGGAGCAGCCCGAAGCAGATCGGCACAGGCTTCAGCGCAATTACCGCAGATGCGGGCCACACCGTCGCCCTTAAGACCGACGGCACTTTGTGGGCTTGGGGGTTCAACGGTAATGGCCAGCTCGGCGACGGCACGAGTACGAACTCGAGTAGCCCAAAGCAGATCGGTACGGACTTTTCCAGCGTGGGAGCGGGAGGAAGTTTCACCGTCGCCGTCAAGAGCGACCACACACTGTGGGCATGGGGAGACAACAGTTACGGCAAGCTTGGCGACGGTACGACGACGAACTCGATCAGTCCGAAGCTGATCGGGGCAGGCTTTGCCAGCGTGGCGGCAGGGCAAAACCACACCCTGGCCGTCAAGAGCGACGGCACGCTGTGGGCCTGGGGATATAACGCTTACGGCCAGCTTGGCGACGGCACGACGACGAACTCGATCAGCCCGAAGCTGATCGGCACAGACTTTGCCAGCGTGGCGGCGGGAGGAAATCACACCGCCGCTGTCAAGAGCGACGGCACACTGTGGGCCTGGGGGCACAACGGCTCCGGCCAACTCGGTGATGGCACGACAACGATCTCAATCAGCCCGAAGCTGATCGACACAGGCTTTGCCAGCGTAGCGGCCGGAGGGTTCCACACCGCCGCCATCAAGACCGACGGCACGCTGTGGGCCTGGGGTTACAACGTTTTCGGCCAGCTTGGCGACGGCACGACAGCGCTCTATAAGAGCAGCCCGAAGCTGATCGGCACAGGCTTTGCGAGCGTAGCCGTAGGAACTTACCACACCGTCGCCGTCAAGACCGACGGCAGCCTATGGGCCTGGGGTTACAACGCTTACGGCCAACTTGGCGATGGAACCTTTGCTGGCGTCGCAACCCCGCAACTAGTGGTCAACGATACCCTCACGGGCATCCTAGACCTCGACCCATCAGCACCCAATTCCATCCCGCGCGAAGCAGTTCCAAAACTGCTCGTCGCCATGCGCAAGGATGGCGATCCTAAGTCGCTGTCCCTGAGCGGGCGTATCCATCTGGGCGCCATCGATCTCGGCCAGGACGCCACGGTGCACCAGAGAGCAGCCGACGCCAAGTGTCCGACCGGAGGCACTTACAAGATATTTGTCGCCGCACTGATGCCGAATGGTTTGCCGGTGGCGGCGGGACCGTGGTTGCTCGATACCATCGCCCACTGGAATCACTACAGCGGCGGTGCGCTGCCGGAATATCTGAGCAACATCAATTCTGCCCAAGCCCAGCAGGTCGATGTTTCCATCCTCAACGGCGTCGATGTTTCCGGCATGAAGGGCGCCGAGTTCCTGCTTGGTTACGGTACGACCTCTGAGGAAATGCTCGCCAACGGCTGCTATCGGAAAGTGTATGTGGTGCAGGATGAAACGGCGGCGCCGACGCCCTGAGCCTGCGATCAAGGAAGTCGGCGGTGGCTTGGGATGGCCGTGTGGTGATGGTATTGAATTTGGAGAGGGTGAAAATGTGGGGATGGATGATGGCGCGGGTTGAGTTGATTGCATATTTCGCGTGATCGTGACCGGTGATTCGGCTTCAAGCGACAACGGAAACTTTCCTTGGGGCAGAAGTTGAAAGTGGCTCGGTATTGAAAAGCATCAGGAGGATGCGGACGGCATTACGCGGAATGCCGTTTTTGGATGGAATTTTGGAGAGGACGATGACGCACTGGAAACACTGGATCTCACTGGCTTGGCTGTGCTTGATGCCGCTGCCAGGGCAGGCGGCGACACCGATGGTTGCAGCTGGAAGTCACCATGCAACAGCTATTGCAAGCGCCGGAAAATTATTTGTTTGGGGGCTGGATGATAACGGTCAGCTTGGCCTTAGCAGCGAAAATTTCTCAGCAGTACCGACAATTGTTTCAGGAATTGCTCTTCAAGGAAGTATTGGAACGCAGAAATTTGCCGCAGGAGGCGATCACAGCATTGCACTTAAAGCAGACGGTACTGCGTGGGCATGGGGAGGCAATTTAGCTGGGCAGCTTGGTGACGGCACATCGGTTAGTCGCAGCTCTCCTGGTAGGGTGCTTGGATTGTCATCTTTAGCTAGTGTGGCTGCTGGCAGCAGTCATTCGTTAGCCCTCAAGTCTGACGGAACCATCTGGACATGGGGAAGCAACGGATATGGCCAACTAGCCGATGGGACATCGCTAGATAGAAGTTCGCCGGTACAAGTGGATAGCCTTACTAATGTAGTTGCCATTACCGCTGGAGGCAGTCACAGCCTCGCATTGAAGCAGGATGGAACGGTCTGGGCATGGGGTTGGAATTCCTATGGCCAGCTCGGTGATGAGACAACAGCCAATCGTTTATTGCCGGTAAAGGTGATGGGGCTTTCAGATGTGGTGAAAGTAACTGCAGGCCAAACTCATACTCTCGCGCTAAAAGCTGACGGTACTGTATGGGCATGGGGGTTTAATGGAAACGGCGAACTTGGCGATGGCACTACCGTCGATCATTACTCTCCAGTCCCAATACCAGGGTTGATTGGCGTTGTATCCATTAGCGCTGGCGATGGACATAGCGTTGCAATCAAATCCGATGGGACCTTATGGGCATGGGGCAAAAATATTTGGGGACAACTTGGTGATGGCACAAACATCAGCCGTTCTAGCCCTGTGCAAGTTTCTGGATTGAATGGTGTGGTGACAGCCAAGGCTGGCGGTAAAGGCAATGGTAGCGGTCATACACTTGCAGTAAATGCTGACGGAAAGGTGTGGGCTTGGGGAAATAACAGAAATGGTCAGCTCGGTGACGGAACGACCGTTGATAGAAACACGCCCGTTCAGATTCCCGGAATTGCGGGTATCACATTTGTCGATGGTGGAAGTCTATTTTCGATGGCTATCAAATTGGATGGGACCATCTGGGTGTGGGGCAATAACGACTATGGTCAGCTTGGCAACGAGAGAGTATTACACCGCTCAACTCCGATCAACATACCGCAGATTAGTAATGCAGTAGCGGTGTCAGCAAGTCAAGATCATACAGTTGTGCTCGAATCTGATGGCCGTGTATGGGCATGGGGATCAAATTTTTCTGGACAACTCGGCGATGGAACTACCACTGATAGGGCGCAGCCGTTTCAAGTGGCAAACATATCGAATGTGGTTGGTATTGCAGCAGGTGTTGGTAGAACGCTCGTTGTGAAGGCTGATGGAAGCGTTTGGGCTTGGGGGGGTACCCTCGGAGGAAGCTTAAGCCCAGTACCTGTCCAGATTTCCGGTCTGTCAGGTATTAAGTCTGTGTCACAAGGGGTTGCTGGGATGCTCGCACTCAAGTCGGATGGCACTGTTTGGGAGTGGGGTAGCTCGCTCGTTTTTCCTGGTTTTACTCTGACTGCAAGCAGCTTACCAACGCAAATTCCCCTCCTGAATGGAATAATCGGCATAAGTGGAAGCTTTCAACACGCCCTCGCATTAAGATCGGATGGAACCGTATGGGCTTGGGGATACAACGGCGACGGACAGCTAGGTGATGGCACCATTATCAATCGCAGCACGCCCGTGCAAGTCGTAGATCTGAGCGGTGTTGTTACAGTCGCAGCTGGCACAGGTCATAGCCTCGCTCTCAAGTCTGATGGGAGCGTCTGGATTTGGGGATCAAGTAACGGACATAGGCCGGTTCAAGTAAATGGGTTAGCTGGTGTGATCGCTATTGCATCTGGTAATTCATTCAGTCTTGCAATTAGAGCCGACGGTACCGTCTGGGCCTGGGGAGATAATCGAGACGGCCAACTTGGCAACGGAACCTTTGCCAATACAACGACCCCGGAACTCGCTGTAAATGCCGATCTCACCGGCATCTTCGACCTCGACCCAGCAACACCGAACATTATCCCTCGTGATTCGCTTCCCAAGCTTGTCTTGGCGGCACAACAGCAGGGCGAGCTGAAATCCCTGGCCCTGAGCGCCAAGGTCTTCCTCGGCGAAATCGATCTGGGTGTAGACACGACGATCCGGCAACGTGCTCTCGACGCTTCCTGCCCCACCGGCGGCATCTACCAGATATTCGTCGCCGGGCTGATTCCGAGTGGGCTGGTCGTACCAGCCGGTGCCTATCTGCTCAACGATGCCGAACAGTGGAATTACTACACTGGTGGGGCGTTGCCGGCCTATCTCTCCAACATCAACTCCAGCGTGCAGAAGTATGTCGATGTCTCCATACTCAATGGCGTCGATCTCACTCCGATGAAAGGCGCGAAATTCCTCGTCGGTTACGGCACCACCAGTGACGAGATGCTCACCACCGGCTGCTACAAGGAAATCTACGAGGCGAGGGAGGGGTGGTGAAAATGAGTACCTTGCTTGAATTGAGCGATGGGATACAAAATCGGCAGCGACACAAATATCCAAGGAATTGTACGTCTTTGACGTACAATCGATCATGCTGACGATTGTTGAGACTCCTACCTTTTCTCGCCTTTGGCCCCATTACTGGACTGAAGAAGAACGTGGGGAGTTCGCAGCATGGCTAGCAGAGAATCCTGAGTCTGGTGATGTCGTTCGTAAGTCTGGCGGAGTTCGAAAGGTTCGCTGGACACGCGCTGGCTCAGGGAAGTCCGGGGGTGTTCGGGTTGTTTACTTCAACCGGCTAGCAAGCGGCGAAGTGTGGTTGCTATTCATGTATGCGAAAGCGGAACTTGACTCCATTACGGGCGAGATTTTGCGGGAGATGAAAGATGAAATCGAAAAAGCCATTGACTGACGAGGACCTGAACGCTTTCGAGTCCTCTCTTGATATCGCTGCGGAATTGCGCATGTCGGTCAAGGAAATGATTGCCAAGAAGGGAACCAAGGTCGAGGTTTCCCCGGTTGTCTCAGCGCGGATCAAGTCTGGCCTGAGCCAGTCCCAATTTGCTGAACTGCTGGGGGTTTCCGTGCGTACTCTTCAGGAGTGGGAGCAAGGACGTCGGTCTCCATCACGGGCAGCTAAGACATTGATTTCAATAGCTGAGATACGCCCTGAGGTGCTGCGGGAAGTTGCTGCTGCAGCGTAGTTGGTTTGTGTTGGCTACCTTCTGGCCTGCCAGGGATCAGAAGCAACCCAGTCTTTGACTGGGATGTCTTGGCGATGTACCACCCACAGCCCAGACCAAACCAAGACTGCTAGACAGCTCGTAGCCAAATTTCTTATGCGTGGGAGTGGTGGATAGGTTGCACAGCCAAGCGCATCCCCATCGCTCTTAGGATCGCGGAAAGCGTTTTCAGTTCGGGGTTGCCCTGTTCCGACAGGGTGCGATAGAGCGTATTGGCGTTGACCTCGGCCTGGCGCGCAATATCCTGCATGCCGCCAAAGGCCTTGGTGAGGCTGCGCAAGGCGAGCATCAAGTCTGTCGCGTCGCCATCCTCAAGTACGGAATTGAGATACTCGGCCGCCAACTCGGGATCGGCACGAAACATCTCCACAGTCGCTTCTTCGTGGCTACGATGTGCTGTTCTAGACATTTCTCTTCTCCCAATCCCTTAGCAACCTGATCGCTCGCTTGATGTCGCGGGGCTGTGATTTTTTGTCGCCACCGCTGGTCAATAGAACAATCATGTTGCCGATGTGTGCGTAATAGACGCGGTAACCGGCACCAACGTCAACTTTCAGTTCCCAGATGCCATCGCGAACCGACGCATGGTCGCCAAAGAGTCCGACTTCTACGCGGGCAACACGCTTGATGACGGAAACTTTGGCGACCCGATCTCGAAGCCCATCGAGCCATGCTTGGTAGAGGTCGTTCCCGTTTTCGTCAAGGTAATGGACGATCTGGTACATGCGTGTAGTGTAGCTTATAAGCGAATTTATGCAAGTTGACATTATTACAGCAGTCGCTGCCGCAGATGCACGTTCTCTTGCGGCCAAATCCGATGGTAGTGTGTGGGCATGGTGAAGTACGACCCGGTGCATCAGATCAAGCCTCGTTCCGCAAAGCTTGTGACCCCGTTGGCCGATACCACCAGATGGTCCAGCACGCGCACATCGATCAATGCCAAAGCCTGTTTCAGATTGTTGGTCAGATTCAAATCCGCCGCTGAAGGCTCCGGGTTGCCGCTCGGGTGGTTGTGCGTCACGATCATCGCTGCGGCGTTGCACGCCAAAGCGGCCTTCGCCACCTCGCGCGGATAAACGCTGGTCTGTGTCAGCGTACCCCTGAACAGCTCCTGATATTCGATCAAGCGGTTCTGTGCATCGAGCATCAAGACGCCGAAGACCTCATGCTCCAGTCTCCCCAACTTGAGTCGGCAGAAATCGGCGGCCGACTTGGGTGAAGAAAGCGCCTCGCCATAACGCACCCGTGATTCCAGAATCCGCAACGCCTGATCGATGATCGCGTCGTCGCTATACGCTTGAGCTTGAGCCAACTTGCTCTTTGGGTGGGCCTCGGAGGGCGCGGGAGGAAAGCCCGCAGATTGGTCGTTGTCGTGGGTGTTGCGGGTGGTTGCGGTGGTCGCCATGATCTTTCCCTTTCGCTTCGGTTTGTATTTGCTCTTTCGGAGCCGCCTCGCGAAACTGACGAGTCCCAGAGGAACCGCCGGGCAAACGAGACGCGGAGCAAAGGGGAATGACAGGTCGAATGCCCGCAGGGACAAGGCGAGCATTACCGGAGTGAAACGAGGATATGGCGCAGACTTGCGACCTGGCGTGAGCCTATGCAGGCCGCCAGGCCGGACGAGCGTCTGCCCGGCCCGATGGGTGAGGACATGGGCGGCTTCGAAAGAGCGCAGCCGATGCGCAAGGATTGGCGACGCCGCGACCGAGCCTCACCGGCAACACCGAAACGCGGCGTCCTAGGCCGCAGGCGCGTAAGCGCCAAGTAATTCAAGATCGATCTACGCTATCCCAGCGCAAAGTCGTACTCTCGGCTTGGCGTAGGCTCTTGCTGCTTGCCATACTCGGAATCGATTTGGCGAGAGTCAGTCGTAACGCGCTCGCTGGGATCCAAGGCCATCGACTTCTCTCCCGACTCGCGTTCCACCTGGGCAATCAGCCGCTCCCGATCATCGGTGTAAATCCGCACCTCATCGCGCGCGCGGCTGAGTACGACATAAAAACTCTGCTGGCTGACAAGATTCGGCCGGAAGCTCTCGGCATGGACGAAGACCCGATCAGCCGTTTGGCCTTGCGCCGCATGCGCCGTCGAGCAGTACGCATGCTCGACATGACTATCGCGCCACTGTCCAGCTTCCAGAACCTGTAACTTGCCCTGCGCATCGCGCACATGCAGACACATGCCGTCAATTTTCTCGACCACCAGATTCTGGCCATTCGTTCGACCAAGATCGCGGTCGTTACGGGTCAAGCGCAATTGCTCGCCAACCTGAACTTCGCGTTGCGCCATCTCGAATACCTCAGTCTTGGTGGCAATGCGCGGGTTAAGGCTCACGACTTGGCCGGTCATGGTCTGAGCCGTCAGCCGGTTCTGCTCGGCGTCGATACCAGTAATCGTCGCGTACTCGCCCTTGGCAATGCCTAGGCGCCGATAGTCACGCGCAAACCGGATACAGTCGCCCACCCCATAACTCTCGGCCCGACGTGCCTCGTTATGCGTCAAATCCTTGCTAATCAGGACCGGCATCGAAACCGCTGGACCGTGTAGCGCCCCCGTTCTTTGCATCGCCTGCCGGATTGCGACATTGATCTCATGCCGGTCATCGCGTCCCAAGGCGATCACCAGAGACTTGGCTCGATCATCCGCAGTTTGGTTCAGGTAGTCTCGTACCAGCAGGCCAATCCGACCGGAACGCTCCGCATGGCGCTGGACTACCCCAGCATGATCGATAGACTGAAGCGCTTCCCGAGCACAGCCCCGGATTGAAGCCTCGACGGCACCGAGCACATGATCATTCCGTTGCCTTACGATCTGATCGAGAACGTGAACCTGCATCCGAGGATGTTCCTGCAATTGCTGGAAAGCCGCGCCTGCCCCCACGCTACCGATCTGCTTGATATCACCCACAAGAATGACCCTTGCCTGTTGCATCTCGGCCAAAGTCAGTAATCGATTCATGTCGCGGGTGGAAAGCAACGAAGCTTCATCCACCATCCAGGTTTCACGGCCGGCGCCGTTGTGACCTCTCTCCTGTTCCAACAAATGCCGGGCGACGGTCATGCCCTCGATACCTATCGCCGCCGCCAAGGTTTGCGCAGCACTGGCCGTCGGCGCCATGGCGCACACCACCTGACCTTGTCGCGTGAGTTCGGCGGCAAGCGTGGCGAGCACCGATGTCGTTTTGGCGGTGCCGGCGAAACCCTGTATCAATTGGAGCCGATCTCCGGTGGTAAGAACACCGATGGTGGCGCTGCGCTGGGATTGATTGAAGGCATGGCCCGAGCGCAATTCCTGGGATTTGATCGCATCGAGTGCCGTGCCCAGCCGGCAAATGGGATGGTCGTTGCCGATCATGCGCTGCGCGTTGGCGAGCAGTGCACGTTCCTGGGCGATAGCCTCGGGGGTAGTAAATCCTGCCACCGCTTCCTTGCGACCACTGACTGGGTCATATGCTCGCGTCTGACGGAAAATCAGTTGGCCACTGGCAGTCAGCTCTGACACCCCCGCACGCAAATCCAAATCCGTCACCTTGCCGAATGCGATTTTTCGCGCCTCGTTAAGCAACTCACGAGTGGAGAATCGAGCATGTCGTTCCACAAGCTTCTCGCTGGAGAGCGTAATGGCTGCGCGAGCGATATCTCGTACAAGCTCAGGATCAAGCATCCGGGAATGTTGTGTGTTCGCTCGGGCCTGCTCGATCCGAAGATCAAGCTCAGCGCCGAATGAGTGCGCGGTTTCGCGCCATTCATGGCGCAATGTGGCATGGTCGATTTCGCCTTTGCGGGCACGGCTTGACAGCGTTGCCGCTTCTTTCGCTGCTGCCGATGCGCTTGCACGTGTCTGGCCTTGCGCAGCCAGTGCCGCCTCGACTTGGTGGGAGCGTTCGCTCCAGTGGGCCAAGAGTGTTTCCGGCACGCCACGAATTTCGAAGCCTGGTTCCTTGCCGACTCGTGTATTGGTAAGGTCGTAACCGAGCTCGCGACATTGACGAGCCAACTCCGAGCGATAAACCACCCCAGCTTCTGTCTGTAAGCGGAACAATGGCCGCGATTCAACGCTGCGCCAGCGGCCGTCTGCATCCTGAGTACAGTTCAGGATCACGGCATGGGTATGCAGCTGCGGTTGTTGCTCACGGCTGGTGGCATGTCGAAACTGGGCGACGACGAGATTCTCGCTGGCAACCGGGTTCTGGCCGTGAATCTGGTGTGCCGCACCCGTGCGTTCGATATGGGCGATGGCGGCGGCAACAGCAGCTTCATGCGCGCGAATCAGACGTTCATCGCCACCGGCGAGCGCGAGCACAGAAACGCTTTTGGGCGCGGAGAAGGTCAGATCCCAGCCGGGTCTGTGCTCGATGCCCCCTTTGCCGTCAGGGCGCCCCAATTGTTCCCCGTCGGGCAAGTGGCCGCGAAGCATGGCGGTAAATATCGCGGTGTCAACTTCGTCTCGCAGGCCAAGGGATTGCGCGCCTCGGCCTGACCACTGTGTGGGCGACATGTCGCCGGAACGGTAATAGTCGTCGACCTGGCTGTAATAGCCGGCGACGGCCGAAACCGATTTGAGTGCAGATAAGCTGGCAACCATATGGGTTACCTCCCTAGTTGATCAACTGACATCCTGAACAGCCTGGCCTCCGGCCAGGCTGTATCTACAGGTTGATTTCGATCACTGGCTCGACTTTGGCGGGCTCCACTGCGGCTTGAGTGCTATCGCGCATAAAGATCGGTGGATAGCCGAGCATGACAAAGTTTTTTTGACCGGAAGATTTGTCGCTGGGGAGCGGTATTTCGACGCGACAAATGGGATACGCGCCTGGTAGCTTCAGGAAGCCTTGGCGATCCGGCAGGGATTGCAGCTCGGAAGGCAATACGACGGCTTGGCGGGCAATTTGCTCAGACCAATTGACGTTTTGCCCTCCGGTGCTTTGACCGCCGCCAGTGTTGATGCGGCGGATTTCTTCCTCCCCAAGGTATTTCGACATGTACTCGGAGGTTTCGGGATCATTGCTGCGCAAAATGCACCAAGCCGACAAGCACGACAGCAAGGTTTGGGCATTGTCGCGCCCATAGAGAGCGCGGAGTTGGCTGATGGTTTGCAAGCCGATGATCGCGCAGCCGCCCGCTTTGCGTGCGTTCGTCAGGAAATCGATCAGGCTTTGTACGCGACCAATGCTGGCGACTTCATCGGCGACGAGCCAGATTCGGCGATTGGAATCGGGTGCCAAACTCAATATGGCTTGGCTGGCGATATCGAGCCACGCGGCAATCAGGTATTTGAGGGTGGCGCGCTGGTTTTCTGCATAGGGGAGATAGAGACGGGTAGCGCTGCGGCTTTGAATCCACTTGCGGATACTGAAGGCCTCACGCCCGGCATGGGGTGGCAGGTGGATAAGGCTATTGAGATGGCTACCGAGAATGCCACGAATGCTGCCGAGCATTTTGTCATTGCCCTCGGCGGCAAGGCTGGCCGCCGGCAGGCCAGCGACAAAGGTCCGCAGTTCTTCGGCACCGATTACCGAGGCGAAGTAAAGCAGCTTCTGGTTTGTCGCTTGATCGGTTTCATAGCAGCGCTGGAGAATCGCGCTCAGCAGGGTCTGGCAGTATTGGTGCCATTCACGGGCGGTGCCTTCCCCGTCGGGGACGAGGCTTTTGGCGAGGGCATCGGCATCGAAAGGGTTTGCCATTTCAGCGAACGGACTCCAGGCGACGCTGCGCTGGTCGAGAGGATTCAGCAAACGGTCGCGCACAGGATCGAAATAACGCGATAGATACAGGCCGCCGGCATCGGCGAGGATGGCGCGATCGTCGCGTTCAATGATTTTGTCGAGCAGCTGGGTGATGGCGAGTGATTTCCCGGTACCAGTTCCGCCGACAGCCAAGATGTGCGAGGGTTCGACCCGAACCGGCAGCGGGACTTTACCGATGCACAAACTGACTGCCTCTTTAGCACGTTTGATCATTTGGGTGACATCCTTGTCACGCACCACGATTGCCCCACGTCGGTGATCTGGGTTTTGCCGCGCAGCAACCATTGGCCACATGTCAAAGTAATCGATCAGGAGCACGACCAGAAGGCCGAGCAGATAACCTTCGAGGGGTAGCGGCCAGATCCCAGGCCAGTCAAAATACCAACTGAAGGGGGTGCCGATGAGAATCGGCAGCATCAGCCATTGCCAAGACCAGACGTCGGAGTCTTGCTTGATAACGCTCAGGCGCAGAAAAACGCCGATGGTGGAAATCAAAACCAGATATATCTCTTCCATCACAGACTCCTTGATTGGACACGTCCGATGGATCGGCCGATGGCTATTGCAAGAATTGCTCCGACGATCCCGCAAGCAATTGGTAAATACATGTAGGCCACGCGTGCTTGCTGTTCAAAGTAGGCTGCCCAGTGACCGTTTTGCTCCGTACGGAGTTGTGTCAAATATCTAGTGTGGCGATTGTCCGAGCGCTGTAGTGTCAGCCGATCCAGACCGAGGATCTCTGGAACACGGGCATGCAAATAACGGTTGAAGGCCGCTTCGACATCTGGCTGCATGTCGCTTCTGGCGTGCTGATGACCGATCCATGCTCCAAGCAAGGTGCAAATTAGAATGGCCCAGGCGAGCAGATGGACTCTGAGCTTGAAGTTGGAAAAGTGTGTGGTGGTGATACTCATTTGGCGCCTCCATTCATTACGGCTTTCTTGCCGGTTATAGCTTCGACGGTTGCAACAACAGACTTCCGGATGTCATCGCGAAGATCGGACCGAAGATCGAGTAATGCCTGTGATAATTGGCGACGTAGGGATTCAACTTCAGCCTCCATCGCAAGTCGAATAGCACGGGCTTCATCGGCTTGGGCTCGCTTCAGGTCATTGGAAATCTGCAGACCCATAATCAGTTCTCGTACTACGTCCGAACGGGTTTTATTACTGCGCACGGCGGCGCTCTCAAGCGCGTTCCGTTCCGCTGAGGAAAGTCGGACGTGAATGGATTCGGTTGAACTCATTACTTGTCTCCTTCGGTAACAACCAGCGTGGAGGGACTTACGTTCAGTTCTGTAGCGGCGCATGTGCGGAATTCGCGCGTCAGTTGGTCTGCTGGCAATCCGAAAATGCCGAGACTTTTTGCGAGGCTGATAAATCGACGCTCGGCAGCGCGGCGTTCGTGCTTTTTGGCCAAGGTGAGCTGCTTGCGTAGAGCGGCGAGTTGTTGCTCGATGCGTTGGGAGTTCTTCATCTGCATTCCTTGAAATATCGCCCCGCAGAGTTGGGGGCTACAAGGTCTACATGCGCGCTACACGCAAAAATCAGTGCTGGAGCGGGATTCCAAGCGATCAGGCGTCTTCGTTGCGCTACTGCTGCGCGACGACCATGCCCAACTCTGGCAAGGCTTCCGGCTGAGGCTGTGGATTACCGTAGGTAAGTGGGGTGTGCTGCCTGTCCTGAAAGGTCAGGCATCTGAAATCAGGAGCCGGCCGCAAAGCGGTCGGCAAATAAAACATTTCGGAATATTCATCTTCGAAACCCATTATTCGTGATGGATTGAGTCAAGCCGACCGATATTCTTTTACTCAGTTGGATATGGCGTGATGACGACGAATTTGTTGGCGTGTTTGAGCAGCATAAAGGCCAGGATGATGTTGGTCCATTGATAGTGGGATAACAGATAAAAGTAACGTAAAAACATGAAGATAAATAAATATACGCTCTTGAGGTATTCACAGGACGATCTTGAATGATGCGCAGGACTGACTGTTTCTGGCAAAAGTGAGCGTCAGGCCTTTAGCATGTATTCATGTCATATATCAAAGAGGTCAAATCAAATGTTGCGCATCAATTCTGAAGTCTGGGCTGGAGATATTGAAATCCCCCCGTTTGAGACACTACTTCTGAAGTTTCATCCTGGTATTTCTCGTTCAGCACATGTGAATAAACTTGATCTGCACGAAGTTCGAAGTGAGGCGACGTTGGCGTATGTCGATGCTGTTTTCGGGTTTGATCCGAAACGTGGGGATTTTTCACGCCGCTGGTGGTTTTTGTTGGACAAGCGGCTTAAGAAGCTCTCTCCGAAACCCGCTGACGCTCTTTCACACATTGATAGCACTATTGATGATCTAGAGAACAAAATTGCAGATGAGGAGGAATAATGAAAGAAATCCTCGACGCGGCCGAGGTTGCCGATCTGCTCGGATGCGACGAATCCACGGTGGAGGAAAAGGCCCGCGCTGGGGAATTGCCCGGCGTCAAATTCGGTCGCCCCTGGCGGTTCCCTGCCGCTGCGCTGCTCCAAGTTCTCAACGCGCAAGCACTGGCCAATAAGCCCAAGCCAGTGGCGCCGGCTGCCGTGGTGAAAAAACAGAAACCACGGCGCCAGCCGCCGCGCCTGGTTAGCCTAGACGCGCCGCTAAGTCTTCGCCTCTGATGCTCGCGTAGCGTAAAGCCATTCGCAAATCAGACCATCCCATGATTCTGGCGATCTCAATATCCGAGAATACCCAGCGGCCGTCAGGGGCGCGCAGTTCAAACCATCGACACGTTGCCTCATGGCGCAGATCATGTTCGGTGAAGTCAGGCACGCCGGCATAGTCGAACAGGTTGCCGAAGCGACGCGATAACTTGCTCGATGCCTTCGCACGATTCTCGGGCGTACCGTCCCAATAGGGAAATAGCAAGCCCACACGCCCCTCGCACCATGCGCGCAAGGGTTCGCGCAAGTGTTTCTTGATTGGCACGATGCGCGGCTTGATGTAGCCGCGATGCCCTTTCGAGCCGTCGACTTGGATGATGTTACGCACAAGATCGATGCTGTCGACGCGCAGCCGAAAGGATTCGAACAAGCGCATCCCGGTGTCGACGATGACTCGGTAGAGAAGAGGGAAGGCCGGATCGTCCGTATAGGGTCGCTCGCGATCATCGCGCTTGACCCCGGCCAGGGCGGCATCTATCCGTTCCGCCTCGTCGGCGGATAGTCGTCGATCACGCTGTACATCGCGGCGTGGCGCTCCGGTATCCGCCTTGGTGTAATTGCTGTAGCCCCTGGGCAGCAGTCTGGCCACATTGGACATAGGGGGCGCGCCATCCGGCGTTGTACGCTTGATCCGCCAATCCAATACCCGACCCAATGCCCCGATGCGCTTGCGGATCGATGACGGGGCGAGATTGACATCGGCCGATTTGAGCCAGGCGACGTAAGACTCAACCCAGCGATATGAGAGCGCCGAGAGGCGCAGGCCGATGATCGGCTTATCAAGCATGGACACCCCCAGCAGCTTGCTGTCCGACTCTGTCAGGGCAGGCGCGGCGGCAATGTAGGCGGATATCACTTGAGTCAACAGCGGATCGTCGGCTGCCTTCGGGGCGGACAGCAATTCATGAGGCACGATGCCGCGATCAAGAAGAGCCTCCAGTTGCTCGCCGTAGTTTCTGGCCTCAGGCTCGGTCTCGAAAGTGTGAAAGAAAGGCTTGGGCAGCAAGCTGTGCTTGACCCGTAATTGATACGCCGCGCCGCGCTTCTGAATGGATGCCATACGCGGATAATAACTCAGGTACACGCACAAACATATCCGTTGCACGGTAGCATTGCTACCGATTTAGGGTGGCAGAGTGGCTATTTGAGGGGTATTTGAACCGATTTGGTATCGGCAAAAATCATATAACTTGCTGTTTTATTTGGAGGCGCGACCCGGAATCGAACCGAGGTACACGGCTTTGCAGGCCGCTGCATAACCACTCTGCCATCGCGCCATGGTTTGGAAAACCATGATTGGAACTAAAAGGGGAAAACGCCTGAGCGTTTTCCCCTTGTGTTTGGAGCGGGAGAAGAGTCTCGAACTCTCGACCTATACCTTGGCAAGGTATCGCTCTACCAACTGAGCTACTCCCGCAGAACAGGGGCGCATTGTACTGACGGATATTTTCATGTCAACCCGGTTGCGCCACTTTTTTTACGCTTGCAAAGCCGGGGTGCGCAGGGGCTGAATACACTGCAATAGCTGGTTGAAGACCTTGGGATTGCCGCCGACGATATTGCCGGTGTTGAGGTAATTGCTTTCGCCCGCCAGGTCGCTGACGATGCCGCCGGCTTCCTGGATCAGCAGGGCACCGGCCGCCATGTCCCAGGGCGACAGGCCGAATTCCCAGAAGCCATCAAGGCGCGCGGCGGCCACATAGGCCAGATCGAGCGACGCGGCGCCCGGGCGGCGCACGCCGGCACAGCGACGGGTCATTTCCTTGAAGATGGCGAGATAGGCGTCGACATGGTCGAACACGCGATAGGGGAAACCGGTGCCGAGCAGGGCTTCCTCAATCTTGGCGCGGCTGCTCACGCGGATGCGCTTGTCATTGAGGAAGGCGCCGCCGCCCTTCGTGGCGGTGAACAGTTCGTTGCGGTTCGGATCGTAGACTACGGCCTGAGTCAAAACGCCTTTGTGCGCGAGAGCAATCGAGATTGCATATTGGGGGAAGCCGTGGATGAAGTTGGTGGTACCGTCGAGCGGGTCGATGATCCACTGGAATTCGCTCTCTGGAACGGGGCGCGAGTCGCCCGATTCCTCCGCGAGGATGGCATGGCTGGGATAGACTTCGCGCAGGGTTTCGATGATGGTCGCTTCGGCGGCGCGGTCGACTTCGGTAACGAAGTCGTTTTGTTGTTTGACGCTGACCTTGATCTGGCCGAGGTCGAGACTGGCGCGGTTGATGAGATTACCGGCGCGGCGGGCCGCCTTGATGGCGGTGGAGAGCATGGGATGCATGGCGGCTGGGGCGTTGGCCCGTTTGAAAATAAACGATGAATTCTAAACTGTCGGCACAGCCCGTGCCGGAATCGATGCGGCGCGTGCGCGTTGTGCTCTCGCATACCAGCCACCCGGGGAACATCGGCGCGGCGGCGCGGGCGATGAAAACAATGGGGTTTTCCCGCCTGGTGCTGGTGAATCCGAAAATATTTCCCGATGCCCAGGCCGAGACGATGGCGTCCGGTGCCGGCGATGTTTTGGCTTCCGCGCAAGTTGTCGCAAGCTTGGCCGAGGCCTTGAGCGGTACGGTGCTCGCCTTGGCGATGACGGCGCGGCGGCGCGAATTGGCGGCCGAACCGCTCTGGGCACGGGCGGGTGCAACGGAACTGGCCGCTGTCGCGGGCGGCGGCGAGGTTGCACTGGTGTTCGGCAACGAGACATCCGGTCTGTCGAACGACGAATTGGCTCAGTGCGCGCGCTGGGCGCTGATTCCGGCCAACCCTGAATACTCCTCGCTCAACCTGGCGGCCGCTGTGCAAGTGATGTGCTATGAACTGCGCCAAGCCATGCTCGGCGTGGTGCCAGCGCCGAGTATTGCCGGCGCCGGTGCGCCGGCCGCACACGAGGAGATCGACGGCTTGATGGCGCATCTGGAACAGGCGGCGATCGCTTCCGGTTTTCTCGATCCGGAAAAGCCTGGTCGGCTGATGCTGCGTCTGCGGCGCCTGTTCGGGCGGGCCGGGCTGGAAAAAGAGGAAGTCAATATCCTGCGCGGCCTGCTCGCATCGTTTGCCCAGCCGACCCGCAAACGCCATCCCAAGGCGTGCGGCGGCATCGATCAATGATTTTGCGGCAAGGATAAATCCCCATAAGTTGACCGACTTGATCGGGAATTTTAGAATTCACCCAAATCTTTTAAGGCTATCTCCAACTTTCATGTTTGCCCGTTTGTGCGAAGACATCGCCTGCGTTTTCGAACGCGATCCCGCCGCCCGCTCGACCTGGGAGGTGTTGACCTGTTATCCGGGCTTCCATGCGCTGACCTTGCATCGGTTTTCGCATTGGTTGTGGGGGCATCGTCTGCGCTGGCTGGCGCGCCTGAGTTCGCATTTTGGGCGCTTCATTTCGGGCGTCGAGATCCATCCGGGTGCCACCATCGGTCGGCGCGTTTTCATCGACCACGGCATGGGCGTGGTGATCGGCGAAACGGCGGAGATCGGCGACGAATGCACGCTCTACCATGGCGTGACGCTCGGCGGCACGTCGTGGAACAAGGGCAAGCGCCATCCGACCCTGGCGCGCGGCGTGGTGGTCGGTGCCGGGGCGAAGGTGCTGGGGCCGCTGACCGTGGGCGAGGGCGCCAAGGTTGGCTCAAACGCGGTGGTGGTGCGCGACGTTCCCGCCGGGGCGACGGCTGTCGGCATCCCCGCGCGCATCATCGCCTCGGAGCAGGAACAGGCGCGCCACGAGAAGGCGGAGAATCTCGGCTTCTCGGCGTATGCGGTGACGAAGAGCGAGGACGATCCGGTGTCGATGGCGATCCATGGCCTGCTTGATCATGCCGTCGAAACTGACCGCCGCATTGCCGCGCTGCTCAAGACGATAGAGCGGGCCGGAGTTTCGCTGGAGGACGATGTCGCGACGGCGGACAAGTTCGACCCGAAATATTTGTCGAAAATCGTCGATTGAGTAGTTGACTAAAATGATCGGGAACTATATCTTGATATCGCAAGTCGACAATTCGACTGCCCAAACATGAATCATTCTTCGAAGTGCGAGACCGAGCGAGGTAACTCATGAGACTGACCACCAAAGGACGTTTTGCGGTAACGGCGATGATCGATCTGGCCTTGCGCCAGCATGGCGGTCCGGTGACACTGGCCGGTATCGCCGAGCGCCAGAAGATCTCTCTTTCCTATCTGGAACAATTATTCGGCAAGCTGCGGCGCAATGCCTTGGTTGCCAGCACGCGCGGTCCGGGCGGCGGCTATACGCTGGCCAAGCCCCTGACCGAGGTGACGGTCGCCGACATCATCGCCGCCGTCGATGAGCCGCTCGACGCCACCAACTGCGGCGGCCGGGGCAACTGCCACGACGAACATCCCTGCATGACCCACCACCTGTGGACCAGCCTCAACCAGCGCATGTACGATTACCTGCACTCGGTGAATCTTGACGAGCTGGTGCAGCAACAGCGCGGCACGCCATGCGCGGAGGGCATTTCAACGGTGTCGATGGGAGCCGGCAAAGCGCGTCCGGTACGCCGCATCGCCGTGATGGCGACCGCCTGAGCGAGGCCAAAGGCAAGCTGCGATGTTCGCGCCCGTCTATCTCGATCACAATGCCACGACGCCGGTACGAGCGGCGGCGCTGGAGGCCATGCTGCCGTTTTTCCGGCAGCAATATGGCAATGCGTCGAGTCGGCACGAATACGGGCGGGCGGCGCGCCGGGCCATCGACGAGGCGCGCCAGCGCGTGGCCTATGCCGTCGGCGCGCATCCGACTGAGGTGATCTTCACCAGCGGCGGATCGGAGGCGAACAATCTCTTCATCAAGGGTGCGGCGGCAAACCTCAAGCCCGGCACCATCGCGATCTCCGCCATCGAGCATCCCTGCGTGCGCGAGCCGGCCAAAGCGCTCAAGCGCCAGGGCTGGCGCGTGCGCGAGATCGATGTCGACGCCGCTTGCCGTGTCGCCAGCGCCGACTTTGCCGTCGCACTGGCGGAGCAGCCCAGCTTAGTGTCGGTGATGTTGGCGAACAACGAAACCGGTGCAGTGCAGGATGTAGCTGCGTTGGCGTCGTCGGCCAGGCATGCAGCCGTCTGGTTTCATACCGATGCCGTGCAAGCCCTGGGCAAGTTGCCGTTGGATTTTCGCGCGCTGAACGCGGCGGGCGTGCATGCCATGACGCTCTCGGCCCACAAGTTGGGTGGGCCCAAAGGTGCGGGTGCGCTGGTGCTGGATAAGCGTGTTGAACTGGCACCCTTGATCGCCGGCGGCGGCCACGAACGCGGTTTGCGTTCGGGCACCGAAAATGTGCCGGCCATCGTCGGTTTCGGCGTTGCCTGCGCCGAGGCCGTGGCGGAATTGGCGGCGACGGCGCAAGGCTTGCGCGTCCTGCGCGGCGAACTCGAACGCGGGTTGGCGGCGCGTGGTGCGTATATCTTTGCCGACGCAAGCGAGCGTTTGCCGAATACCGTATATTTTTCCCTGCCGGGGCTGGATGGCGAAACGCTCGTGGGCAAGCTGGATCGCGCCGGATTCGCCGTCGCCAGCGGCGCGGCCTGTTCCGCCGCCAATCCGGCGCCCTCGCATGTGTTGTTGGCGATGGGCGTCGAGCCCGGACTGGCGCGCGGCGCCGTGCGTGTCAGCCTTGGCGCCGAAACGACGAATGCGGAGATTGCCGGTTTTTTGCAGGCCTTGTCCGCAACTGTGACCAATTTGCAATCGCTGGCCGCGATGTCTTCCCCCGTGGCCGGCTGACCAGGAGTGAATGCCATGCTGAAATTGCCCATCTATCTCGACTACTCCGCCACGACCCCGGTCGACCCGCGCGTAGCCGCGAAGATGATCCCCTGGCTGACCGAACACTTCGGCAACCCGGCTTCGCGCTCCCACCCATTTGGCTGGGAGGCGGAAAAGGCCGTCGAAGAGGCGCGCGAGGAAGTCGCCAAGTTGGTGGGCGCCGATCCGAAGGAGATCATCTGGACTTCGGGCGCGACCGAATCGAACAACTTGGCCATCAAGGGCGCGGCAAATTTCTACGCCAGTACCAAGGGCAAGCACATCCTGACCGTGACTACCGAGCACAAGGCCGTGCTCGACACGGTGAAGGAACTGGAACGCCAGGGCTTCGAGGCAACCTATCTCGATCCTCAGCCGAACGGTCTGATCACCGTCGAGCAGTTCAAGGCGGCGCTGCGCAAGGACACGGTCGTCGCTTCGGTGATGGCGGTGAACAACGAGATCGGCGTGATCCAGCCGATCGCCGAACTGGGCGAGATCTGCCGTGCCAACGGCACCATCTTCCACGTCGATGCGGCGCAAGCGACCGGCAAGATGCCTATCGACCTGAATGCGTTGAAAGTCGATCTGATGTCCTTCTCGGCGCACAAGACCTACGGACCCAAAGGCATCGGCGCACTCTATGTGCAGCGCAAGCCGCGCATCCGCCTGGAGGCGCAGATGCACGGCGGCGGCCACGAGCGCGGCCTGCGTTCCGGCACGCTGGCAACGCACCAGATCGTCGGCATGGGCGAGGCCTTCCGCATCGCCCGCGAGGAGATGGCGACCGAGAACGAGCGCATCCGCATGCTGCGCGACCGCCTGATGAAGGGCCTCATGGACATCGAGGAAACCTATGTGAATGGCGATATCGAGCAGCGCGTACCGCACAACCTCAACGTCAGCTTCAACTTTGTCGAGGGCGAATCGCTGATCATGGCGGTGAAGGATATCGCGGTATCTTCCGGCTCGGCCTGCACCTCGGCATCGCTCGAACCCTCCTACGTGCTGCGCGCACTCGGGCGTTCCGACGAGTTGGCGCACAGTTCGATCCGCTTCACCCTCGGTCGCTTCAGCACTGAGGAGGAGATCGATTTCACCATCAAACTGCTGCACGATAAGCTCGGCAAACTGCGCGAGTTGTCGCCGCTCTGGGAAATGTTCAAGGACGGCATCGATTTGAACTCTGTCCAGTGGGCAGCGCACTAGGAATCACTTGAAGGAGTCGCACCATGTCATACAGCGCAAAGGTCATCGACCACTACGAAAATCCCCGCAACGTCGGTTCGTTCGACAAGGATGAGGAAGGCATCGCCACCGGCATGGTCGGCGCGCCGGCCTGCGGCGACGTCATGAAGCTCCAGATCAAGGTCGGCAAGGACGGTGTCATCGAGGACGCCAAGTTCAAGACCTACGGTTGCGGCTCGGCCATCGCGTCGAGTTCGCTCGTCACCGAATGGGTCAAGGGCAAGACGCTCGATCAGGCGCTCGACATCAAGAACACACAGATCGCCGAGGAACTGGCACTGCCGCCGGTGAAGATCCACTGTTCCATCCTCGCCGAGGACGCCATCAAGGCGGCCGTGGCCGACTACAAGAAAAAGCAGGAGGGCGTGTAAATGGGCGTGACACTTTCCGAGGCTGCGGCGCAGCATGTCGCAAATTTCCTCGCCAAGCGCGGCAAGGGTATCGGTATCCGCCTGGGGGTGAAAACCTCCGGCTGTTCCGGCATGGCCTATAAGCTGGAGTTCGCCGATGCCACCGAGCCGGACGACATCGTGTTCGACAGCCACGGCCTCAAGGTGCTGGTCGACCCGAAAAGCCTGCCTTACATCGACGGCACCGAACTTGATTTCGCGCGGGAAGGTTTGAACGAAGGCTTCAAGTTCAACAATCCCAACGTCAAGGATCAGTGCGGCTGCGGCGAGAGCTTTCAGGTCTGATGACGATTTTCGATCTCGAAACCATTCGCCAGGACTTCTTCAGCCTGTTCGGCCTGCCGCGCCAACAGGCGCTGGATGCCGACGCGCTGGAAGTCCTCTATCGCGACATCCAGGCCAAGGTGCATCCCGACAAGCATGCCCATCTCGCCGACAGCGACAAGCGCCTGGCCATGCAGTGGGCGACGCATGTCAATGAGGCCTACCAGACGCTCAAGAATCCGCTGGCGCGCGCGCGTTACCTGCTGCGTCTGGCGGGCCACGAAGTCGGCCTGGAAAGCAACACCGCCATGCCGACGGAGTTTCTTGTGGCACAAATGGGGCTGCGCGAAACGGTGGCGGAAGCGAAGGATGCGGGCGATGCGGACCGCCTCGATGCCTTGCATCGACGCTTGCGCAAGGAGATCGGCGGCGAATATGCGCAATTGCAGCAGGCGCTTGACGCCAAGGAGCTGGAGCGTGCCGGCGCGCTGGTCAGACAGTTGATGTTTCAGGAAAAATTGTTCCAGGAAATCGACGACGCGTTGGCCTTGGTCGAGGGCTGAGCCTAGCGCGTCCGTATCAATCCGCCAGGGAGAACATAAGAAAAATGGCATTACTGCAACTATCCGAGCCCGGACAATCCGCCGCGCCCCACGAGCATCGGCTCGCGGTCGGCATCGATCTGGGCACGACCAACTCCTTGGTCGCTACCGTCAGAAGCGGCATGGCGGTCGTACTCAACGACGAACTCGGCCGGCCGCTGTTGCCTTCCGTGGTGCGCTACGGCACCGATGGGCAGGTCGAGGTGGGGTATGGCGCCCAGGCGCACCACTCGGCCGATCCGAAGAACACCATCGTTTCCGTGAAGCGCTTCATGGGGCGCGGCCACCAGGACATTGCCCATATCGAATCGATGCCCTACGACTTCGTCGAGGCCGAGGGCATGGTCAAGCTGAAGACGGCGCAAGGCGTGAAAAGTCCCGTCGAGGTTTCGGCGGATATCCTGCGCGCCTTGCGTGAACGCGCGGAAGCCTCGCTCGGCGGGACGCTGACCGGCGCGGTGATCACCGTGCCGGCCTATTTCGACGATGCCCAGCGCCAGGCGACCAAGGATGCCGCACGTCTGGCCGGCCTCTCCGTATTGCGCCTGCTCAACGAGCCGACGGCGGCGGCCATCGCCTACGGATTGGACAATGCTTCGGAAGGCATCTACGCGGTCTACGACCTCGGTGGCGGCACCTTCGACATCTCGATTCTCAAGCTGTCGAAAGGCGTGTTCCAGGTGCTCTCCACCGGCGGCGATTCGGCGCTGGGCGGCGACGACTTCGACCATCGCGTCTTCTGCTGGATCATCGAGCAGGCGAAACTGACGCCGGTCTCGCACGGCGACGCGCGCTTGTTGCAGATGCGCGCGCGCGAGGCCAAGGAATTCCTCACCGTGAGCGGCGAGGCGCCGATCTTCGCCAAGTTGTCGACGGGCGAGTTCGTCGATCTGCGGTTGACCACCGAAATCTTCGCCGAGATTACGCGCACCCTGGTGCAGAAGACGCTGGGGCCGACGAAGAAAGCCTTGCGCGATGCCGGTCTGGCGCCCGAGGACGTCAAGGGCGTGGTGATGGTCGGCGGCGCGACGCGCATGCCGCAAATCCAGCAGGCGGTCGAGGCCTTCTTCGGCCAGGAGCCGCTGAACAATCTCGACCCGGACAAGGTCGTGGCGCTCGGCGCCGCGACGCAGGCCAACCTGCTAGCCGGCAACCGTGCGGCGGGCGACGACTGGTTGTTACTCGATGTGATTCCGCTCAGTCTCGGCATCGAGACCATGGGCGGCCTGGTGGAGAAGATCATCCCGCGCAATTCGACGATCCCTGTGGCGCGTGCGCAGGAGTTCACTACCTTCAAGGACGGCCAGACCGCGATGGCGCTGCAAGTGGTGCAGGGCGAACGCGAGTTGGTATCGGATTGCCGTTCGCTGGCGCGCTTCGAGCTGCGCGGCATCCCGCCCATGGTGGCGGGCGCAGCGCGCATCCGCGTCACCTTCCAGGTCGATGCCGACGGCTTGCTCTCGGTCACGGCGCGCGAGCAGACCAGCGGCCACGAGGCGCGCGTCGAGGTGAAGCCCGCGTATGGCCTTTCCGACGACGAGATCACCTCGATGCTCAAGGACGGCTACACCCATGCCTCGGAGGATGCCTTCCGGCGCGCGCTGCGCGAGGCGCAGGTCGAAGCGCAGCGGCTGGTCGAGGCGGTGCAGTCGGCATTGAAGGACGATCCCCATCTGCTGTCTACGCTCGAACGTGCGCATGTCGATAGTTGCCTGGCCAAGTTGCAGGGCGTGTTGCTCGGCGACGACCGTCGGGCCATCGACGCGGCAATGGATGCGCTCTCCAAGGGCACTGCCGAGTTTGCCGCGCGCCGCATGAACCAAAGCGTACAGCGTGCCCTGGCAGGCAAGAAGGTCGACGAGGTCGAGCTATGACCCAGATCATCGTGTTGCCCCACGGCGAACTCTGTCCGCAAGGCGCGGTGATCGAGGCCGAGCCCGGTATCTCGATCTGCGATGCGTTGCTCGCCAACGACATCGACATCGAGCATGCCTGCGAGAAGTCCTGCGCCTGCACCACCTGCCATGTGGTGATCCGCGAGGGCTTCGAAGCCCTTGAATCCGCAGATGAAATCGAGGAAGATCTGCTCGACAAGGCGTGGGGCCTGGAGCCGACCTCGCGCCTGTCCTGCCAGGCACTGGTGACCGCTGTGCCGCTGGTGGTGGAAATCCCGAAATACACGATCAACATGGCCAAGGAAGGGGAGGGCGACACAAATGAAATGGACCGATTCCCTCGATATCGCCATCGAACTCGCCGAGCGCCACCCGGACGTCGATCCGAAAACCCTGAATTTCGTCGATCTGATGCGCTGGGTCATGGCATTGCCCGATTTCGAGGAAAACGAGAGCCACTGCGGCGAAAAGAAACTCGAAGCCATCCAGCAGGCCTGGATTGACGAGGTGGCGTGAGATGCGCGGCGCGCGTCTGCTGGCTTGCCTCGGCGCTCTGCTGGCAGCAGCGGGTGCAGCCTGGGCCGACAAACCGGTCGGCATCACGGCGCAGCAGCCCTGGCAGGACGTAATGCACGAAGGTCGTCTGGTGCGCATCGAGCGCGAGCCGGACAACTTCAACCAGATCGATCCGGACTTCGCCATGACCTCGCGGCCTTGCCCGCCCTACTGCGTCCAGCCGATGCAGATCGCACCGGGCGTCGAGACGGTCGGCGAACTGGAGGTGCTGGATTATCTGCGCCGCATCACGCTGCGCGATGACGACGTGCTGGTCATCGACTCGCGCGAGGCCGAATGGCTGCAACGTTCGGGCATCATCCCCGGCGCGATACATTTGCCCTGGAACAGGCTGCATTCCTCACACGCGGATGCCGAAGCCATTGCCGATATCCTCACGCTGCAATTCGGTGCCAGCCGTGCCGGTCCGCTATGGGATTTCGAGAACGTCAAGACGCTGGTGTTCTACTGCAACGGCGTCTGGTGCGGCCAGTCGCCGACCAATATCAGGCAGTTGCTCGCGTTGGGTTATCCCGCCCACAAGCTCAAGTGGTATCGCGGCGGCATGCAGGCCTGGAAAAGCCTGGGACTGACGACCGCCCCGTTCGGCAAACGGCCCTGAGATTGGCCCTGCGTTTGGCCTTGGGTTCCCTCGCTTGCTGATCGATACGCACTGCCATCTCGACGCGGCCGAATTCGACGCCGACCGCGACGCCGTTTTCAGCGCCGCAAAACTCGGCGCTGGCGTGACGGCGCTGGTCGTGCCTGCCGTCGAGCGCGCCAATTTCGGCGCGGTCGCCAGCGTCTGCCGCACCTACCCAGGCTGCGTCGCGGCCTACGGCATTCACCCGCTCTACGTCGGCCGCGCTCGCCCCGAGGACTTGGATGTCCTGCGCGAGACGTTGCGGCGCGAAGCGGCGGTCGCCGTCGGCGAGATCGGCCTCGACCGCCATGTCGAACCGCGCGACGACGCGGCGCAGGACTTCTACTTCGTCGAACAATTGCGCATCGCGCGCGCCTTCGATCTACCGGTGCTGCTGCATGTGCGCCGCGCCATCGACCCTATCCTCAAACATTTGCGCCGTGAGCGCGTGCGCGGCGGCATCGCCCATGCCTTCAACGGCAGCCGCCAGCAGGCCGATGAATTCATCAAGCTGGGTTTCAAGCTGGGTTTTGGTGGCGCCATGACTTTCCCCGGTTCGAAGCGCATCCGCACCCTGGCGACGACGCTGCCGCTCGATGCCATCGTGCTCGAAACCGATGCGCCCGATATCCCGCCCGCGTGGCAACTCGGCGCCCGCAACACGCCGGCCGAGCTGTTGCCGATTGCGCAGACGCTGGCGCAATTGCGCGGCATGCCGCTCGCCGAGGTGGCGCGGATCACGTCGGCCAATGCGTGCGCCGTGCTATCCCTGAGCGGTTAGTATTACGCCAAAAGAAAAGCCCAGCATGCTGGCTGGGCTCTCTATTTGATTCTATTGGTGCCGGCAATCGGATTCGAACTGATGACCTACCGCTTACAAGGCGGTTGCTCTACCAACTGAGCTATGCCGGCACATTTGACAACAATCGTTCGGGAGCATTTCCACACTACCCGGTAGAAGCTGGATAATGTCGCCGGAAGTTGGCCGCGAACGAGGGCGCAACTATACCGAAATATGGCGCGCTAGTGACGCTTCGGCTTGAATTGGCTGTCTCGCGGTTTGCTGCCTGCGGGAAAAATGCAACAGGCGACGCGAACGGACGGAAGGATACGGAATGGATTTCATCTTCATCGAAGATATGCGCGTCGAGGCGCATGTCGGCATTTATGATCGCGAACGCGCTGCGCCGCAGACGCTGGACTTGAGCTTGACCTTCGGCGTGCCGGACGAGGCAGCACAGGACGACGATATCGCCAAGACCATCGACTACGCCGAGGTTATCGAGCGCGTACGTGCCGAACTCGCGGTGCGGCATTTCAACTTGCTCGAAACCTTGGGCGAATTCATCATCGGCTTGCTGCTCGACGAGTTTCGTGCGCCCTGGGTCAAGGTGTCCATCGCCAAGGTTGGCATCGCGCGCGGCGTGCGGCGCGTCGGCGTGCAGATCGAGCGCGCGCGCGGTTAGAGCACGGGTTCAGCCGGCCAGCCCGCACTCGACGATCTTCGGCTGCAAAATCCGCAGGATGTCGTGCGGATGCACGCCAACCAGATAGCCGCGTTGGCCGCCGTTGATGTAGATCAGCGGCAGGTCGAGGATGGACTTTTCCATGCACAGCGGCAGCTTCTTCTTCGTGCCGAAGGGCGAACAGCCGCCGACGAGATAGCCGGTGTGGCGATGCGCGTCCTCGGGCGTGCAGGGCGCGATCTTCTTTACGCCGAACTGGCGCGCCAATTCCTTGGTGGAGACCTTGCGGTCGCCGTGCATCAGCACGACGAGCGGCTTCTTGTTTTCGTCTTCCATCACCAGGGTCTTGACGACGGCATGCTCGGCGACGTTCAGTTCGCGCGACGAGACCTTGGTGCCGCCGTGCTCCTCGTAGGCGTAGAGATGGTTGGAGTGGGCGATGCCGTTTTTGTGGAGAAACTGCGTCGCGGGGGTTTCGGGTGGGCGGGTATCGGGTTTCATGTTCTTATCCTCGTGGATGGTGCGCGGCGTGCAGTTCCTTCAAGCGCGCACGCGCAACGTGAGTGTAGACCTGCGTCGTCGAAATGTCCGTATGTCCGAGCAGCAGTTGCACCACGCGCAAGTCGGCGCCGTGGTTCAGCAGGTGGGTGGCGAAGGCATGGCGCAACACATGCGGCGAAATGCGCGCGGCGGGAATGCCGGCGGTCAGCGCGTTTTTCTTGATGATCATCCAGGCCATCTGGCGCGACATGCCAACCTCCGCATTGCCTTTGCGGCCGGTGACGAAAATGAAATCCGAACTGCGGCCCTTGAGCACGCCCGGTCGCCCTTCCTCGACCCAGCGCACCAGCCAGTCGGCAGCGATTTCGCCAAGCGGTACCAGGCGTTCCTTGTTGCCCTTGCCGAAGGTGCGCACCACGCGGTCGTTCAGGCTGACGGCAAACAGCTTCAGCCCGACCAGCTCCGACACGCGCAAACCAGTGGCATAGAGGAGTTCGAGCATCGCCCGGTCGCGCAGGCCGAGGGGCGACCCGACATCCGGCGCAGCGAGCAGATCCTCGACGTTCTTTTCGGAAAGCGTCTTGGGAAAGCGTTCGGCCGCAACCGGCGCCTGGATGTTGAGCAGCGGATCGATCTGGATGCGGCCCTGTTCGATGAGCCAGCGGTAAAAGCGCCGTAGCGATGCCTGCAAGCGTCGCAGGGTGGCGGGGCGCACCTTTTGTTCGCGGGTGTGCAGGTGAGCGAGGTAGGCGTCGATATCCGCCTCGGCGGCGGCGGACAACTCGGTGCCGCGTGCGGCGAGCCAGGTGCCGAACAGTGCGAGATCGGAACGGTAGGCGGCGAGCGTGTTTTTCGCCAGCCCGTCGGCGAGCCAGAGGGCGTCGATGAACTCGTCAAGCTGGGTGCTACAGGATTCCTTCATGATGCAGCAGCCAGCGTTTCGCGTCGAGCAGAAAGCCGCCGCGCTGACGCGCGAAACCGCCCAGCCCGCGTGTCGCCACCACACGGTGGCAGGGTACGACGACCGGGTAGGGATTGGCGCCGCAGGCGTTGCCGACCGCGCGCGGGCTGCTCTCCAACTCGTCGGCAAGTTCGCCGTAGGAGCGCGTGTGGCCGTGCGGGATTGCTGCGATGCCGGCCCAGACGCGTTGCTGGAAGGCCGTGCCGGCGGGGGCGAGCGGGAGATTGAAGCCGAAGCCGGGGTCTTTCAGATAGCCGCGCAACTGGCGCACGGCGGCTTGCGCCAGCGGCTGGCGGCCGGCGCGCTCGTCGCAGGGTTCGAGAAAGTCGATGGCGACGATGGCGTCGCCGTCGCAGCAGATGCCGAGCGAAAACGCCGGCCAGGTGACGATGGCGTCGTAGTCGGCGGCGCCCGGATGCGTTGCGATCATGCTCTCACCTCGCCGTTGCCGAAGACGATCCATTTCTGCGATGTCAGCCCTTCCAGCCCGACCGGGCCACGGGCGTGGAACTTGTCGGTCGAGATGCCGATCTCGGCGCCGAGGCCGTACTCGAAGCCGTCGGCGAAACGCGTCGAGGCGTTCACCATCACCGAACTCGAATCGACCTCGCGCAGGAAGCGCATGGCGCGCGTGTAGTCCTCGGTGACGATGGTTTCGGTGTGCGCCGAGGAATATTGGTTGATGTGGGCGATGGCCTCATCCACATCGGCCACCACCTTGCAGGAGATGATGGCGGCGAGGTATTCGGTGTAGTAGTCCTCTTCCGTTGCCGCTTTCGCCTGCGGCACCAGCGCTTGCGTCTCGGCGCAGCCGCGAATCTCCACGCCCTTGGCCGCGAGCATGGCGCACAAACTCGGCGCCAGCACCACGGCGACCGGACGCGCGATCAGCAGCGATTCTGCGGTGTTGCAGGTGCCGAGGCGCTGGGTCTTGGCGTTCTCCAGGATCTTCAGCGCCTTCGCTGGATCGGCGGAGGCGTCGATATAGACATGACAGTTGCCGTCGAGATGCTTGATGACCGGCACGCGCGCCTCCTTCGAGATGCGCTCGATCAGGCCCTTGCCGCCGCGCGGTACGATGACATCGACGTACTCCGGCATGGCGACGAGGTGACCGACGGCGGCGCGGTCGGTGGTTTCGACCACCTGCACCGCCGTTTCCGGCAAGCCGGCGGCCTTGAGGCCGGCTCGCACGCTGGCGGCGATGGCCTGATTGCAGCGCAGCGCCTCCTTGCCGCCGCGCAGGATCGCGGCGTTGCCGGACTTCAGGCACAGTGCGGCGGCGTCCGCCGTGACGTTCGGCCGCGCCTCGTAGATGATGCCGACGACGCCGAGTGGTACGCGCATCCTGCCGACCTGGATGCCGGTCGGGCGAAATTTCATATCGCTGATCTCGCCGATGGGATCGGGCAATGCGGCCACCTGTTCGAGACCCAGAGCCATGGCTTCGACGCCCTTGGCGGTCAAGCGCAGACGGTCGAGCATGGCTGGCTCCAGGCCGTTGGCGCGCGCCTCTTCGACGTCGGCAGCGTTGGCGGCGAGCAATTCGTCGCTACGGGCGCGGATGTCGGCAGCCATCGCCATAAGCGCGGCGTTTTTCGCGGCGGTGCTGGCCTTCGCTATTTGGCGCGAGGCAGTGCGGGCGGCGCGGCCCAGATTGTCCATGTAGTGCTTGATGTCCATCGTGCGGTCCTAAGCCTTGGTTAAACGCAGGGAAAGTTGCAGGAACTCGTCCCACAGGTCGCCGCGTGCGACGCCCTTGATGATGCGATCAATCCGCGCCGCATGCAAGAGGGCGGCGCGGCCGGCGCGTTGGCGCGCTTCGTTGGCGATTACCCAGAGCACCAGCGGCGGCGCGGCCTCCTCGGCCTTGAGGCCTTCGAGCGTGCGCGCGCAACGTGCGCTGTCGCGTGCTTGCAGGGCGGTGCGCAGGTCGTCGATGTCGTAGCGCGCGACATTCAGGACGGCGGACGATACCTGTGCCAGCGTGAGCATGCCGGGCGGGTGGATCAGGCCGAGTTTCTGGATTTCCTGGTGCGCGGCAAGCAGGTTGCCTTCGACATGGAGCGCGATGAATTCGAGCGCATCGGCGGGGGCGGACTGCTGTTGGGCGGCGAGGCGGCGCGCGATCCATTGCGGCAATTGCGCGGCACTGGGCGCGAGGCATTCGATGGCGACCCCGGCGTTCGTGAGCGCAGTGAACCAGGCGGCCTTTTTCGCTTTCCAGTCCATCTCGGGCAGGGTGATCAGGGTCAGGGTGTCGGCCGGCGGCGCCTTGCAGTAGCGCTGCATCGCCTCGCCGCCGTCGCGGCCGGGCTTGCCAGTGGGAATGCGCAGGTCGACCAGAGTGCGGCCGCCGAATAGCGACATGTTGCCGGCGGCCTGGAACAACTCTTCCCAGCGGAAGGCGGGCGTGACGACCAGCACCTTGCGTTCGTCGTAGCCCTGGCGACGCGCGGCGGCGCGCAGGGCGTCGCCGGCTTCGATGGTCAAGAGCGGATCGTCGCCATGCAGCACATACAGCGGCTGCAAGGTTTTTTCGAGGTGGGCGGAAAGTTGCTCCGGGCGCAGTTGCACGGCGCGTCTGCCTGATTCAGCCCTTGGCCGTGCGACCGCGCGCTGCGAGCCGGCGCAGGAGTTGTTGCACCAAGTCGTTCTGCATTTCGCGCCAGATCATTTGCTCTTCCTGTTCCTTGGCGAGGATGCGCGCGTCGTCGAAGGTCATTTCGCGTTGCAGCACGATCTGGCTCGGCGGCTGCAATTCCACGCCATTGGCGTCGACGATGCGATAGACGAAGGTGCGCACCAACTGGAATTCGCGCACGCGGCCGGCGCCGGAGAGCGAGAGGATGTTCTTCGCCTGTTCGTTGCGCAGCAGCACCAGCACGGCTTGCGCTGCTTTCGGGTCGTCGACGATGCGCGTCTTGGTCGAGGCTTCGACGCTGCGCTTGATCTGCGCATACATCTCGCTGCTGGGCAGGAGGCTGAGATGCAGCGTGTCCCAGGGCAGCTCGTAGCTGCCGCGCAGTTGGAAGCCGCAAGCGGAAAGGGCGAAAGCCAGGATGAGGAGGAGGGCGCGCATGATCAGACGACGATATTGACGAGACGGCCGGGCACGACGACGACTTTCTTCGGCGGCTTGCCTTCCATGAACTTCTGCGCTGCTTCGTTGGCGAGCGCGATGGCCTCGATCGCCGTCTTGTCAGCGCCGACTTTGACGCGGATCGAACCGCGCAGCTTGCCGTCCACCTGCAACATGAGTTC
>Ga0209262_10000215_pt1 | contig 31930 bp, 34 predicted proteins | sample Lowcelwee11metaG_FD_187171 | JGI IMG/M metagenome (GOLD analysis project Ga0209262, IMG submission 187171) | Freshwater pond sediment microbial communities from the University of Edinburgh, under environmental carbon perturbations - Low... | ecosystem: Environmental > Aquatic > Freshwater >... | reverse complement strand
AGCCTTTCAGCTCTTCGAGCATTTGAGCGGAGAAGTCGATGGCGATCACCCCTTTGACTTTTCTTGCTAAAGGGATAGTGAGGGCTCCTGGACCGCATCCGATATCGAGAACGACTTCATCTCCGGTGATGTTCATACGGGAGATAAAATCCTCCACATAGGGGCTGTTGATAGTAGAAAGTGCCATATCGGCAGATTTTTCATCCCAGTCGCTACTCGTTTTTGCTTTGAAATCAGTGGTCGCTTTATGCTCTTTGTACATCGCGGGAAAATTTATCGGTTCAAGAAACATTAATAGTCCTTTTTGATCCTTTATTATATCTAAAATGATCCATTACCTGAATACTTAGTATGGGCATTCTTTGCTCGGTTTGGCGTATTTTGGATTATTGACGAAGGTCATATCACTCAGTGTATCGATGAAAGCAACAAGCTCAGCAATATCTTGATGAGTCAACGTTTGATTGATTTTCAAATCATGTTTTTGGATCGCTTCAATCAGTGTTTTAGCACTGCCGTCATGCCAGTAGGGAGAGGTCAATGCAGCATTTCTCAAACTTGGTGTACGAAAGACGTTTTTATCTTTGGGGTTTCCGGTGACATCGGATAGGCCGTGATCTGTGGTTTTCTGCTCTGTATTTTGCACTCGTGGCTGAACCAGATGAAAATCATCATCGCTGAAAAGGGGTGCTGTGTGGCACGTGTTGCACTGTGCCGCTCCAAAAAACAGTTTTTTTCCTCTTTGAGCATTTTTAGTCGGTAAAGAAGTCCCTTTTTTCATCGTCTGATCATAGAGAGAGTCATTGGAAACGAAAGTTTTTTGAAAGCTCTCCAACGCTTTGGATACGGTACCGATATGGATCGAGCCTTTTTCTTTTGGGAAGGCGAGCAAAAAGAGTTTTTGATAACAGCCGTTTTGACTTAAACGTTTTGATATTTCATCCTCGTGGCCGTTCATCCCCATCTCGACAGGGTCGGTTCCGCGCATCGGCATCAACGATTGCTCCGCCAAACCGCTGAGGCGATTATGCGCCCATGTGAGGTTTTTAAACTGACCTATGTTTGCCAGCCCGGGGACATTCCGTTTTCCCTGATCGTCCAGTGCTCCGGGATGGGCTTGGTTGCCATCGGCAAAGGAGCGTCTTTGTTCATGACAGGTTGCACATGACATCGTGCCGTTGATCGAGAGATCGGCATCATAAAATAGATGTCGTCCCAGTTCGATTTGGGCTTTTTGTTCTACGCTTTCTTGTGCTGATTGCGCCTGCAGCGCAGGTTGCGCTACGAGTAAGTAGATCACGATGGTAAGAATATGTTTTATCATGGCTATTGCGCTTATTTGAGTTTGGTGACCAAGAGGGCACTCTTCGTGTCGGCTCCTGCGGAGAGCTGGAGGGTATAGGTACCCTTATCAAGATTGTAATCCACCATTTTTCGTATACCGGAATTTTCAGAACCTTGTGCGTGTGCTACCGACTGTGCGGGTTTTCCGTCCTTGATCAAATCAATCCAAGATGCATTGGCGAGTACAACGCGATAAAGTCCCCCTTCTTTGAGGGTGATTTGAAAGAGACCGCCGTAACTTACCGTCCCCCCTTCATTGGTTGGCCGTGTAACGTATTGAATTTTTGGGGTAGGATGTAGACCCACGAGCGAAGTATTATTAAGTACTAATGAAGCATTGGAGAGCTCGTTTGCACTTTTAGCAGCACTCACAAACGATAGACTTTTCCAAGCCGTCAATTCAGTAGGTAAAAGAGCCTCGTTGGCAAATACCCCTGTCAATAAAAATAAAACCACTAATACACTTTTCATGTTTTTTCCTTTTAGAATTTATAAATTAAATTGGTGAAAAATTCGCGTCCGGCAACTGGAAAGCCCAAATCATATTGAACGAATTTGTCGGTGAGGTTTTTAACACCTACTTCTGCCGTAATGGCATCGGTTGCTTTATAGATCGCTTTGAGATCAAAAGTCGCGAACGTGGGGCTGATGATATATGAACCATTTTGGATTTGGTCATAAGTACCTTTACGAAATTTCATATCTCCATAAATAGAGAATCCTGCACCAAGATCGCTTTGTGCATAGGCAAACACCTGATGCTTAGGGACATCGGTACGTTTGATACTATCATCCATTTTATTTTTGACGTTCACGTAGGCATAATTCCCTCCCGCTTCTAAAGTGTCTGTAGTGTATGTAAGCTCTAATTCGACGCCACGATGATCAAATGTTCCGACATTTTGATTTTGAAGTAATCCGGTGGGGATATGGGTAACGCTCTGAATTGCATCTTCAACACGTGTAAAATAACCGTTGAGTCGTGTAGATACCGATCCTAACTGTTTTTGATAACTTAGTTCATAATGTGTCGCGATTTCATTCTCAAGTTCTGCATTTGGAACAGATGTCCCCATTCTCCGTGAATAACGGTCTTTCATCGATGGAAGATAGGTTTTTTGGGATACGCTGGCTCGGAGTTTTGATGTCGAATCAGGTGAATATACGAGTGCCGCTTCAGGATTAAGGGCACTTTGTGTTTTTAGGGCAAGCATATCGAGATACGCGGTATTGGTGTCATATATTTTATCTGCAGTACGTCTGTCGTAGCTGACCCCCCCTAAGATTTGCCATTGTGATGAGAGTGTATAGACATCTTCAAGTCCCATTGAAATAGTATGATCTTCATAATTTTCAGTCATTGTTTCGACGTCTGTGGTTTTACTGATGTCGTACCCCTCATGAACATCTTTTTTGTAGTTTGCTGATGCGGTTAGGAAATGGTTCTCCATTTCAGCACCGTATTCGAGACGTGCTCCGGCACTGTAGTCATCGTAGCGGCTTTTGAATGTAGATCCGAAACTGTTAAATGTCGAGTAGGTATTATTGGCATATGAGTAAAGAGAATTTTGAATTTTGTCATAATAAGCCAACGCTTTGAGATAACTGTTTCCGAAGTTTTTTTGTCCGGTGATGAAGATTGACTCTTTGTCCCAGTATGGCCAATCCCAATAACGGACCGTATTGTAGGCAGGATTAGTACTCGGCGGCTGTTGTTTTTCGCCGTTTTGGTTTGAATACCCGATGGCAATTTCACTGCCATCATCGGCTATATATCCTGTCTTAAAATTTACTTTGTAATCTTCGGCTTCAGAACGGAGCCGCTCACCTGATGGTTGCGAAGCACTCCCTGTATAATCGTCACTGATACGGTAGTGATTTTGATCGCTATAGAGTGCACCGAGTTGCGCATAGAGGTGATCTTGACGGGTACCGACGTTGATCGATGCGATGCGGCGGGAGAGGTCACCGTCACTATCTAACACCATTCCTACTTTCATATTCCCTTCCAGTGTTTTGGTCGGGCGTTTGGTGATGATGTTGACGACACCACCCATCGTATTGGAACCGTAAGCGACTGAACTGAATCCTTTGGCGACGTCAATTTGTTCGATATCGGCTGTGAGAAAGCGATCATAATCTAAGTTTCCATCATAGGGAACATAAACAGGAATACCATCGATAAAAACTCCGACCCGCTTTGCATCAAATCCACGAATACTGACGGTCGTTTCATTACGAGCTCCCATCATCCCTAAACTTACACCACTGATGTTATCGAGGGCATCGGCAACAGTTTCACTATTTTGTTGAGCGATTACTTCGGCACTCATCGTTTGTTCAAACGGACTCTCTTCGAGAGGGGTGTTGAGGACATTGATTTGTCCCAACGTAAAAGTATCCGCCAATACCGCTGAAGCAGCCAGCGATAAAAGTAGTAAGTGTTTTTTCATTTTTATTTCCTTAAGATTTATCATGTGTTTTAATTCAAATTGAAAGCAATCGGGAGGCTCAATTCAAAGGTTTTACCCAGTGAGGGGTAATCACCGCTGAGGCTGAGAATCGTTTGAATCGCTCTATCATCGAGCACGTTGCTGCCGCTCGTTGATTTGACGTGTGCGGTATCAACCGTACCGTCGGGTTTGAGAATAAAGGTGACCAATACCACCCCTTCCAGCCGTAATTTACGAGCAATAGAAGGGTAGGTTATGGCATTTTCGATCATAGTTCGTATATGTCCTAGCGCTGCACCACCGAGTTGGTTATCTGAAACAGGGTTTCTTGGTAATTCTTTTTCAGATTGGTTCTGGGTCAAATGAGGAGAATCATTGAAACGTGATGTTGGTGGTGTCGAAGCAGGCATTAGGGATTGAGCTAGAGGCGCGGACGCCTCAGATGACACCGATGGTTGTTTCATCGGTGTCATCAGGGGGGTCGTAGTGATGTGGTGTGTTTGAGTGATGGGTTGGAGGCGTTCTTTGGGCTGAGGCTTAGTTTCCATGCGGTGAATATCCGCTGAGGTCGACGTAAACTCAGCTAAAGAGAGAGTGATCCTCGCATCCGAATTGCTCAGAGGGATCGGATGTATTGTCGTGAAATAGGCTACACTAGATAAAAGTGCCGCATGAACCCCGAACGAGATGGCAAACGATTTTGTTTTTAACAAGGAATTATTATGTTGTATCTTTTTAGATATAACGATAGGATAAGAAAAGTACATAAAATTCCTTTTAAAATTTGATAAACCATCAGGGGAGACGACATGCAATTTGAATAACCGCAGACAAACACTCCTGTCGCCTCGTCTCATACTTTATTTAATCCCCAAAGGGGATTATTTTAGAAGCGGTAGTTTGCTTCTAAACGCATTTCGCGATTTGATGAATCCCATGCATTAGCAGTAGCCCCTAGTTTATTAGTAGCTGAACCAATTAATGGATCAACATCATTGTTCTGATCCATAAAGCGAGCAAGAAATTCCAACCCTTTTAAGCTTCCTGAACATTTATAGGCGATATCCATATTCCATTGTGTAGTATCACCATTTTGATAACCACGATTCGTCATGCTTGAATACGGTTGTTTCGTTGGATCACGGTCATAGGATGAATAGCTGATAAATGCACTTAAACCCGATACGAGTTGGTTAAAATCATAATCGAACTGTACTTTCCATGCATCGGTATTCGCATTCCATTCGGTTTGGGTCATACTGCGAGTATACCCCTGTGTCAAAAATCCACGCCATGGAGCGATGAGATCAGCTCCATCATCGGTATGAGATATTGAGAGGAGCAATTTCGCTGGACCGTAGTTGGTTACGGCACGTGCTGCCCAAAGATATGTGTCTACACTGTTGTCGGTATCACCATAGTTAAGGGTTGTATTGGTTGTTCCGAGGATAATCTTGCCAGCCCCTTGATCATTTTGTTTGATAAAACGTCCGCCTAGAGTGATGATAGCATCACCTGCTTCGATCGCATAATTGGCTTCAATCAATCCTTGATCGATGAGATCAGGCCAGTGCATTACCCATCCTTGGAGTTCCAAATTATCGATTGATCGGTTGGTTATTCCTGTAATGAGGACATCGGGTGCTTCGCCGTGTGTTCCGGCATTGGAATAGGTTGTTTTGTACCATGCTTTGATTGCATCGGGTGTATCTCCCGTATCTGCCATATTCCCGAAATGAGTCATCCCGCGCTCTTTGATCTTGTCGGCATAATCGACTTGGATCGTGGTGTTCGCCAAATCGTTGGATTTAATTTGAACTCCCTCTATAGCGATGGGGATCATTTTCGTATCATTGGGGGTGATCCATGGGTTGGTCATTAAAAATCGTCCCGCAGTTGCTTTGGTTTTCGCAATATCGTATTGTAGATAGGTTTGCGCTAGTACGGCATATCCTTCGCCATAAGGGACCAATGTTGTTGGATTTGTCCCTGATAGCGGTGTCGCTCCTCCACCTTCACGTAAAAAGAGGTCATTACTGGTGGTAGCGTTAAATTTGGTAGGAGTTGTCATATTTCGACCGTCATCTTCTTCGGTTAAACCACCAGGATTTTGAGTCGTATAAAGACCTGCTCCAACGCTAAGACCATACAGAGGAGCGGTTTTGTAGATCAAACTTCCTCCGACTGCAAATCCTGTGGCTGTTGCATCTTTGTTGGTGCCATCATGCATATCCCAATCGGTGAGGAAATATTGGGTACGGATACGTCCGTCAAATTTTCCCTCTTTAAATGCTGATGCCAAATCATCTGCCGCTATAGCTGCGACCGCTGTTCCTAAAATGAGTGTTGTTGCAATACTAAGTTTTATCATAATCTTTCCTTATTTATATTTTGATATAACGATATGTGGAAAAATTCCACTAGCCTCTATAGAGGCCAAATTGTTACTTTTTCGGTAAGCCATATCCGTTTGCCTTTAAGATGGCGATTGCTTTAGCTGAAGACATATAGCGGAGGAATTTTTTGGCTGCGATCTGATTTTCAGGGCTACCGTTTTTGAGACCTACCATTGCTTGATCGATCGTGTTATACGCTTTCTCATCCACTTCAATCCATTTCCCGACATTTTTCATTTCAGGAGCGAGGACGATCGATTTCGCCATAAACCCGACATCCACCGCTTTGGTTGTCACATAGGCACCCACTTGCGAGATCGATTCCGCAGTAACGATTTTTGATGCTGCATCGTCTGCTACTTTGTAGTATTTCATTGTATTCATTGCCTCTGTACCATACGGAGCGGTTTTCGGATTGGCAACAGCAATTTTTTTGACGCTTGGATCAGCTACAACAGCTACCCCTTTAGAGAGATCGACACCTGTAGCACTCCAAAGGATTAGGGTTCCGAAAGCGTATACCTGAGCAGGTGTTGTGGTGTATCCACCTTGTACTAGCTTGGCAGGATACTCGACATCGGCAGAGAGAAACGCATCATACGGGGCACCGCTCATAATCTGTTGAGTTAGTTTTCCTGAAGCACCGGTGATAATTTTGACACCGATTCCCGTATCTTTGGAAAACTCTTTGGCGATATCGGTGACCGCATATTTCATATTGGCCGCAGCGGCAACAGTAATGGTTTGAGCCGCCAATGCAGAAGCAAAGGCGAGAGAGGCGAGGGCGAGTTTTAACAGTTTCATTGAGGTTCCTTTTTATAACATACCGATGATGACGCTTGAGGCTTTGAAAATCGCATAGACTTCATCCCCTTTTTTCATCATCAGTTCTTCACACGATTCGTTGGTGATAATCGAGGTGAGGGTCGTGTTTCCGATCGTCATTTTGATCTCGGCGTTTACCGCCCCTTTGATAACCTCACTGACCGTAGCGGGTAAGACATTACGAGCACTGATACGCAAGGGTTTAGTCTTCGCCAAAATAATCGAGCTTGATTTAATGAGAGCATAGGCACTGCTGCCGATAGTGATTTCAAGGTTTTTGACCGACTCATTGGTAATCGTAGCGACGAGCTTTTCAGAACCGAGGGAGAGGATGAGTTCGGAATTGACTGCACCGGTGATAACCGAATCGACCGTACCGTAGAGGGTATTGCGAGCAGAGGTTAACATGGAGGCTCCTTTATTTCTTTTTTGATATAACGATAATCACACTATTGCAAAAACGGTTCACGGAAAAATGCGACAATTTCGTTATGCTTTGTAGGATATAACGAAATTATAGAGAAAAAGGCTTAAAGTTTGTAGTAGAGAGTGAAAAAAGTGTTATAGGCCGATAATAATATGTTTAGGAGAGATCAGGGCGTAGGCATTCATCCCCTCGGAGAGCTTTTTGGTATCTTTTGGATTCATTAGAGCGATCAACTCGGTAAAAAGGTCCAGTGCAAAGGTGATCTCATCGGTTTCGTTTTGGGATTCGATACGGCTTATCGTCCCTTTGAGGCAGTTCATTGGTTCATCGCTTTTCGGGGGATCGGTAACGATGTTCACATCGCTCGATTTGATGATGGCGTAGAGATCACACCCGATCGTGAGTCCCATATTTCGGATCGATGTTAGGGTGATGACCGATTGGATCGTATGGCTCCCTGTGAGGGAGAGGGTAAGGATACCGTTCAATCCTCTCTCTTCGATGCTTATGAGAGTAGCGGGGAGCTGATTGCGTGCGCTGGTGGTGAGGAACGTTCGGCTCAGTATTCGGGCGAGGCGTTCGGGGTCGTTGCCCGCTTCGGCGAAACGGTCGATAAATTGGCGGTGGAGTTCGTTGAAACGGTGAAAGGTCGCGATGAGTTCGCGCGCATAGGGGGTGAGTTTCGTCCCTCCGCCCCCTTTACCGCCTGTGAGTCGATCAATGAGAGGCTGATCGGCAAGGGCATTCATTCCGTTGATCCGCTCCCATGCCGCCTTGTAGCTCATTTTCATCTCTTTGGCGGCGGCGTTGATCGATCCCGTTTTATCGATCCGCTCCAGCAGTTCGATCCGTCCGGCACCTAAAAAGCTTTGCCCCTCTTTGGTGAGCCAAAAACGTCCGTCGATTTGCATTAGAGGGAAAAGCTGTGTTTCATAGCGGTGCGGATCTGATCGATCGGATACGTACCATGAAAAAAGAGGTGATTGGCGAGAACTCCCTGCTCAAGAAGCATATCGGAGCCGTCTTTATAGGGGAGGGCGCTCACTTTTACTTCCCGTAAAAACGGAGTCTCTTTGCCGTAAATGACATCGATAGCCCCTTTTGTCTGAGATAAGAGTTCCATCAATATCGGACGGGGGAGCGGGAGTTCATTATCGCTCAGCCCCGCCGAGGTGGTGTTGATGATCAGATCATAGGGTCGTACACTAAACTCTTCCCAGTCAAAACACTCGAACCCTTCACACTCGAAATACTCCAACCGTCCACGTGAGCGGTTTAAAATCGTGGGGGTAATCCCTCCATGGTTCAGAGCGATAGAGAGGGCGCGCGCGGTTCCCCCCGCCCCGATAATAAGAGCGGTATGGATCTCTCCGAATGAACCGATTGCCGACATAAATCCGTCTGCATCGGTGTTGTAGCCGATCAATTTTCCCTCTTCTAAAACGAGGGTATTGACCGCTTTGGTGGTTTTTGCGATACCGCGTACTTCGTCGCATTGAGCGTAAGCGGCCTCTTTGTGGGGGACGGTGACATTGGCACCGCTAAGAGCTTTTTGAAAAAAAGTGTCGCGTAGTTGTGAGCTATCCGTGAGGTGGGTACGAGTGTAGCACGCATCGATCTTGAGAGCTTTAAAAACACTGTTGTGCATCAGCGGCGAGCGCGAATGGCTCACCGGATCGCCGAAGATAGTAAAAAGTTTCATTGTGGTGAGACCAGATCATCCAGTGTGCTCATCAGAGCACCGAGTTTGTTGGTCACTTCGAGGTATTCGAGTTCATGGACTGAATCGGCGACGACACCGGCACCCGCTTGCAAGATAACATTATCTTCCGTGATAAGGGCGGTGCGGATCGTGATGGCACTGTCCATGTTGCCATCAAACCCGAAATAGCCGATGGTTCCGCTATAGAAGCCCCGTTTGACCCCTTCGAACTGAGCGATAAGCTCCATCGCTCGGATTTTCGGAGCACCCGTCATCGTTCCGGCGGTAAACGTCGCGGCGAGAAGATCGAACATATCTTTGTCCTCGGCGATTTGGGCGTGAACGTCGGAGACGATATGCATAACGTGCGAATAGCGTTCGACATGCATCATCTCCTCTACCCGTACCGTCCCTGTTTTGGCAACGCGGCCGACATCATTGCGACCCAAATCGATGAGCATCAAGTGCTCCGCCAACTCTTTAGGATCGGAGAGAAGCTCCTCTTCGAGTTCTGCGTCGCGTTGCTTGGTTCCGCCCCGTTTGCGAGTTCCGGCGATCGGGCGGAGCAAGATATCACCGTCACTGAGACGGACCATCACTTCAGGAGAACTGCCGACGATACTGAAATCCTCATATTCCATCAAATACATATAGGGAGAGGGGTTTTTCAATCTCAAAATACGGTAAAAGCTAAATGGATCTACTCTCGCATGACGGATATAGCGGTTGGTCATCAGGATTTGAAACACATCACCGCTGAGGATCATTTTTTTGGACTCATCGACCATGGAGAAAAATTTCTCTTTAGTAAAGATAAATTCGCCTCCTTTGTCGTTTTTCATCGCACAAAGAGGGGTATAGTTGTAGGGAGCTTTGAGGAGACTCTCTATCTCTTCAAAACGACCGATCATGCTCTCCACGCAGCTGAGCATGGTAATGCTTGCATTTTTATGGGAGACGACGAGGGTGAGTTTCGGGAGGATAAGATCCATATCGGGAATGTGTGTCTGATCGAGTAAATTAGACATCGACTCTTCGAGGACATGTTCGAAAACTTGCACCATATCGTAGCCGATATAGCCTATAAACCCATCAATGTATCCGACATTTAATTCGCGAGCTTTTTCACGATAGGCTTTTTGATCAAGTTTAGAGTAATACTCTTTTAAAAAGGCAAACGGTGAGATATCGAGAGATTTTTTAGAGCCTTCAGTGTCGACATAGGTGGTTGTTTTTTCATTGTAGATGAGTCGTTCACGTGCACCGATAACGATAATGGTGTAATTGCCTTCACTGTTTCCGGCACTTTCGAAGAGAAAACTGACTTCAGAGGGGAAAAGGCTTTTGGCCTTTTCGTAGACGGCTATGGGAGCAAATTGATCGAGAGAAAAATGGCGTGAAGCAATCACGTTACCCCTTTGTGATGTATGCGCCGGCTTCAACATTACGTTTGACGGTTCCGAGAACGTCACGTGCCGCTTTTTCACCTTGGAACGGTCCTACCATCACTTTGGTAGCAGTTCCGCTTGGAACGGTTGTGTATTTAAGTCCGCTGGCATTCAGACGATCAAAAAGGGTTTTGCTCGGTTCTTTTGTAAATGAACCGACTTGGATGTAATAGATTCCCGTAGGCTCAGCCGCTTTAGCGGCAGCTTTAGGAGCTGTGGTTTCTACGGCTGCACTTTTCGTCGGAGTTTCAGCCGTTTTTTGTACTACTTCTGCAACAGGTTTAGCTGCTGTAGTGACTGCTTTTTTAGCTTCTGCAACCTTTTTTGCCTCAGTTGGTTTAACTGTTTTGATGGTTGGAGTATTAACGACGGGCTGTGCAACTTTGGGAGCCGTTTGGACTTTAACCGGTGTAGCGACCGGTTTAGAAACAATTTTAGGAGCAGGTGCAGCCGCTGGTACCGGAGCAGATTTTACCTGCTGCATCGGGGCACTTGGCTGTACAACGGTTGTCGGAGCACTCTGAACCACATTCTCTTGGACCGGTGAATTTTGAAAGGACTCTTGCTTGATCTTTTGGGCAATTTGTCCTAAATCCTGCGGTGCTTCTGCATTCGTGACATTCCCTGCACCTTCTTGGATCACTTCCACCGGCTCAAAAAGAGGATCATCAATGATCTCAGTCGGAGAGGTTGGTTGAGGAGGAACGGCGGCAAGCGGCGGCTGTTCATCACTCTGAGTTTTAAGTGAATTCATAATCACTAAGACGATAATGAGGATAAGGGTTAGGGCCGCAATTGCCAAAAGTAACTTTTTACTATTGGAATTTGATCCGCTTTTACTTAGGATGATGTCGTTAAGTTCGTTTTTTTCTTCCATTGAAGTGCCATTCCTTATACGTGTTTATAATACTTTTCGCGTTTTACATATGCTTCGACCACGAAGCACCGCGTTCTTTAGCGTAGACTTCGTAGGGAAGATTGAGAATGTTGTATTCCATCGGTAAATCCAATGAGGGAAACATTCGCCACTGTTTCGGTTGTTTTGCGGCAAGTTTCATTGAGATCATTTTACCCAGTTGATTGGCTTCTTGTAAAGTCGTATGCCCTTTATGGATATAAACGTGTAAATGCCCCGGTGTTTTAGTCTCAAAAGCGGTAAAATTGATAAATCCCTCTTCACGTAGAAGAAGTTGCGCTTTGTGGTAGAAGCGTTGCGGATCGGTACCGTTGTAATCGATAACGATATTTTCCACTTTATCAAATTTGTTTATTAAAGAGTGTGCGACGGTAATCTGTTTTTTGAGATGCTGGTCAATGATTGTTTGAGTCAGTGTCTTATCAATTTTTTCATATTTATTAAAAAATGTACGCCCTTTAAAATCGATTTTATCGACGACAGTATCATGTTTCAACCAGTAATGGTCAGAAATCATTTTGATAAGTTTCATATCCATCGATGTCATGGGCGTTCTTCCTTAATTAATACGTTGGTTGGTTGTAAATAACGAAATTTTGTGCCAGAGCTTTGAGCTCTTCTTTGATAGCGGCTTGTTTAGTGACGTTTTCAACATCATCCAAAACATCGGCGATGCGGTTAGCGATGAGCTCAAACTCTTTCTCTTTCATTCCGCGTGAGGTGAGTGCCGGACTTCCGATACGGACACCACTTGTTACGAACGGTGAGCGTGTTTCACCCGGTACGGTGTTTTTATTGACCGTGATACCTGCACGTCCGAGTGCCGCATCGGCATCTTTACCGCTGAACGGTTTGTTGAGGAAAGAGACGAGAACGAGGTGGTTGTCTGTTCCGCCGCTGACGATGTCATAGCCGCGTTCCATCAACACTTTAGCCAGTACGGCCGCATTGGCTTTTACTTGCTTCGCGTACACTTTCCACTCTGGAGAGAGGTTGAATTTGAATCCGACCGCTTTTGCCGCGATGACATGCACCAACGGCCCACCTTGTAGTGCAGGGAAGATTGCCGAGTTGATCTTTTTAGCGATCTCTTCATCGTTGGTCATGATCATACCCCCACGTGGTCCTGCGAGAGTTTTGTGCGTTGTTGTGGTTACGATATCGGCATATGGGAACGGGCTAGGGTGCTCGCCGGCACATACAAGTCCCGCAATGTGGGCGATGTCTGCGAAAAGGATTGCTCCGACTGCATCGGCAATCTCACGGAATTTTTTGAAATCGATTTCACGAGCGTAGGCTGATGCACCGCAGACGATGATTTTCGGTTGTACGATTTTGGCGATGTCCATAACACGCTCATAGTTGATACGTCCGTCAAGCTCGACACCGTACGAAAAGCTGTGATAGTTTTTACCTGAAAAGCTTACTTTTGAACCGTGAGTCAAGTGACCGCCGTGGCTAAGATCCATCCCGAGGAGTTTGTCGCCGGCTTGCAACAATGCCGCATAAACAGCACCGTTTGCGGATGAACCTGAATGCGGTTGTACGTTGGCAAAGTTACATCCGAAGAGTTTGCAAGCGCGATCAATCGCGAGTTGCTCTACACCGTCTGCGTATTCGCATCCGCCGTAATACCGTTTAGCAGGATACCCTTCTGCATATTTGTTGGTAAATACAGACCCCATCGCTTCCATAACAGCCGGTAGGGTAAAGTTTTCAGACGCGATCATCTCCAAATGGTCGGTTTGACGTTCAAGCTCTTGCTCACATAGGGCGTAAATTTCGTTGTCGTATTCTTTGAGGAAACTCATTCTTCTTCTCCGTGGTTGGTTTGGTTGGTGTGGATTGGTTTCATAGCCGGGAAGAGCAATACGTCCCGAATAGAGTGTTGGTTGGTCAGCATCATGACAAGACGGTCGATTCCGATCCCTTGGCCCGCCGTCGGTGCCATACCGTAGCTGAGCGCTGTAACGAAATCTTCATCCATCTCATGGGCTTCATCATCGCCCGAATCTTTAGCTGCCATTTGGCCTTCGAAACGCTGCAATTGATCGACGGGATCGTTGAGCTCACTGAATGCATTGGCAATTTCGCGTCCGGCAATGAACAACTCAAAACGATCCGTCAACTCAGGACGATCATCGCTGCGGCGTGCTAGAGGCGATATCTCAACCGGGTAATGGGTAATAAAAGTCGGATTGATCAATTTCTCTTCAACGAACTCATCGAAAAGTTCCCCTTGAAGCTGTCCGAGATTCATCGTCGCTTTGGCTTCGAGGTTTTTGGATTTCAAAAATGCCAAAATAGCCTCTTTGTCGTTAACGATCTCTTCCGGGACTCCGCCGATAACACTAAGACTTTTAATGAGTTCTATTTCAGTGAACTGATCGAAATCGACTTCTAAATCGCCGTATGGGAGACGTTTCGGAAGTTCAAGATGATCAAAAAGATATTCAAAATACTCTTTGGTAATGACAATAAGGTCTTTATAGGTTTTGTATGCCCAGTAAAACTCGATAGAGGTGAACTCAGGATTATGGGTTGCATCCATCCCCTCATTACGGAAGTTACGGTTGATTTCAAATACCGCTTCAAATCCTCCTACGATGAGACGTTTGAGATAGAGTTCAGGGGCGATACGAAGATAGCGGTCGATTCCAAGGGCATTATGATGGGTAACAAACGGCTTGGCATTGGCTCCACCCGCGATAGGATGCATCATCGGCGTTTCCACTTCCAAGAACCCTTTATCTTCGAAAAAGCGTCGAGTGAGGCTGATCACTTTCGAGCGGATATGAAAAGTTTTGCGCACTTCGGAGTTCATGATGAGATCGAGATAGCGTTGACGATAACGCATCTCTTTATCCTGAATTCCATGAAATTTTTCAGGGAGCGGAGAGATCGCTTTAGTAAGAATGGTCAGTTTATCGGCATGAAGAGAGAGCTCACCGTGTTGAGTAACAAATGGATATCCACTCACTTCGATGATATCTCCTACCTCTACCAGTTTTTTAAAAACATCGTTGTAAAAGTTCTCCGGTAAATTATCGCGTGCAACGTAAATTTGGAGCATGCCGCTTTCGTCTTCGATTTTGACAAAGCTTGCTTTTCCCATAAGGCGGTAAAGTTTAATCCGTCCCGCTACAGTATAGTGTCGGTGTTCGTCCCGTTTTTCCTCTTTTTGAAAAAGATCGGAGTTAACGTTATGAAATTTATCGATTGTCGTATTACGTTCTGAATGATTTGCGTACGGATCGATTCCGAGTGCTCTGAGCGCTTCGGCTTTTTCAATTCGTTGTTGTACGTATTGGTTTTCAAATGCCAATGGGTTTCCTTTTTCGATGGTTATTTTTTAGGGCTTTCTTGACAACTATTGCAGATGCCGTAAATTTGCATGGAATGTTCTTGCATTACAAATCCCAATGCTTCGGTGATCTCACGTTGGCGCATTTCGATTTGCTCATCTACAAATTCGGTAATAGAGCCGCACTCCGTACAGATGATATGATCGTGATGATCTTTGGCTCCGAGTTCGTATTTTTTTCCCTGTGCACCGAAGGAGAGCGATGTTACCATATCGGAATCTTCAAGCAAAGAGAGGGTACGATATACGGTAGCAATACCTGTATTGAGTTCCGGATGCTTTTGTTGGATCAGATGATGAAGACCCTCAGGGGTGAGATGCTCATCTGAATTATAAAGCATCTCCAAAATTACTTCACGTTGAATGGTGAATTTGAGGCCGTTAACTTTTAACAGCTGTTTAAAATCGCTCAGCAATTTATTGTATTCAACCGTCCGTTCCGTAAAATCGGTATACGCATTCATCGATTAATTTTCCTTGGAGCTATTAGTATCGGTTTCGTTTTCATCACCTACGAGAGATGTGACATCATCGGTTTCAATGTGTAAAATAAAATCACCCGTCGCAAACATCGGTTTATAGAAAAAACTATCGGCCATTTTCATTTCAAAATTTTCACGAATTGCCGTTACACTGAAAAGGGCATAGACGATAATAGAGATGATAAAGAAGAATTTACTGCTTCCGATGATAAAACCTAACACACGGTCCAACGGTCCTAAACCGCTTAAAGCACTCAGTTTTTTAAATCCGGCACCCAACGCAACCATAAGGAGCCAGAAGATACCCAAAGCGAAAATGAATCCGACCAAATTGATCGCAGCCGCACTTTCAAAATGAAAAAGGGTATCGCTTAAAAATTTTCCGATGATTCCTCCGAGATGGGAAGCAACAAAAACTCCCCCGACGATTCCGGCCAGACCGAACACCTCTTTTGAAAAACCGTTCAGTAACCCTTTGAGTCCTAATAAGAGTACAACTGACCCGACTGCAACATCAAAATAATTTAAATCCATTAAAACTCCATTTCCAAACGGTCTTTGCCGCTGTTTTTAGCTCGATACAAGGCGGTATCAGAGCGTTCAATAATCGTATCAATCGTATCGTTTTCCATAATTTTTGTCATACCGATACTTAAAGTGACCGATATTTGCTGGTTTTGAAACAGAGGTTTGTTGTTTCGACACAGGGTTAATAATCGCTCGGCGACCAATTGTGCCCCTTCAATATCCGTTCGGTTGAGCAAAATAATAAACTCTTCTCCGCCAAAACGGTAGACACGATCTCCGTCACGCAATGCTTTTTTAAACACTTTGGCTAAAAAGATAAGTACTTTATCTCCTGCGATATGACCGTACTGATCGTTAATGATTTTAAAGTTATCAACATCGATCATAAGGGTGAAAATATCAAAATCAAGTTTTTCTTTATCTAAAATCGCACGAAGATGCTCATGCAAAGCATAGCGATTGTATGTTTTTGTCAAAGGATCCAGTGATGTTTTCACTTCAAGATTTTTCACTTGCTCTAAAAGGGTATAAATGACTTCATTGGCACGGGAAACTTCGTCACTGAGATGCGTTTGGATATCATTGAATTTTTCGGTAATTTTTTCAAAATTTATGAGAGAATCGGGGGTTTTTTCACCCAATAAAATAGCGTGTTCTTCTGTGATTTTTTCAATTTGTTCATTGGTTTGTGCATATGAATCGATACTTTTTATAGCCAACTCTTTATACTCGTCTGCGGCTGTGTTGCGATAGGCTTGGAGATCGATTTCTCCGGATGCATAAGCTTCTAAAACTTCATGGGTTGCATTACTGACAAGCTCGGCAAATTCGGCAGGGGCAATTGTAGATTGACGACTTCCTACCGATTCCAAATGGATAGAGAGCTCTTTGCAAAAATGAAATAAAAAAGGGTTGATTTGGTTATATTCCACCAGTAACCTTTATGAAATCAGACTCTTAAAAACTCTTTTTTATTCCAAAAAAAGGGTGTCTGTAGAGCCGTAATAAGTGATGCCATTATACTTTTTCAAACATAAATCTAAGATTTGGTTTTCTCAATCAGTCCCATTTTAGGATAAAAGGATAAAATTCGTCCATTAACAATAAGGTGCGAGAGCACGCAGGAGATGAGTATGAGACCATGGAGCCGATCAAGCTGGAGAGAAAAACCTATCAAGCAGCAGCCGATTTATCCCAATACTGCTGTTTTAGAAGAGATCGAATCACAGCTCCGCAACTATCCTCCTCTCGTATTCGCGGGTGAAGCGCGAACCCTAAAAAAGAATTTTGCAGATGTGTGTGAGGGGAAGGCGTTTTTACTCCAAGGGGGTGATTGTGCCGAGAGCTTTTCAGAATTCCATGCCCATAATATCCGTGACACTTTTAAAGTGATGATGCAGATGGCCGTTGTTATGACATTTGCAGGTGGTGTTCCTGTGGTTAAAGTAGGGCGTCTCGGCGGGCAATTTGCAAAACCGCGCTCTTCGGATATGGAGACCATAGAGGGTGTAAGTCTCCCAAGTTATCGCGGAGACATCATTAACGGTGTTGATTTCAATGAAACTGCCCGTATTCCCGATCCTCACCGTATGGTTCAAGCATACAATCAGTCAGCGGCAACATTGAATCTGCTCCGTGCCTTTGCATCGGGAGGGCTAGCCGATTTGCATCAAGTTCATGCATGGAACTTAGGATTTGTCGGACAAAACGAAATGACGGAAAAATATGACGAACTCTCTCGTCAAATCGATGATTCCCTCCGTTTTATGGCGGCATGCGGCATTACATCGGATAATTATCGTACGTTGCGTGAGACCGATTTTTATACCTCTCACGAAGCATTGCTCCTCAACTATGAAGAGGCATTTACCCGTCAAGATTCATTAACCGGAGAATGGTACGACGTATCATCTCATATGCTGTGGATCGGGGATCGTACCCGTCAGCTAGACGGTGCCCATGTCGAGTTTATGCGTGGGATTAAAAACCCTATCGGTGTCAAAGCGGGACCATCTATGGACCCTGAGGATTTAATCCGATTGTGTGATGTTCTCAATCCTGAGAACGAAGCGGGACGTTTGAACGTTATTGTCCGTATGGGTGCAGACAAAGTAGCCGACGGTATGCCCGCATTGATCCGTGCAATCGAGAGAGAAGGGAAAAAAGTGTTGTGGAGCTGTGATCCGATGCATGGTAATACGATCACCAGCAGCGGCTATAAAACCCGTCCGGTTGAACAAATTCTCAAAGAGATGAAACAGTTTTTCCAAGTACACAAATCAGAAGGAACCTACGCAGGAGGCGTTCACTTGGAGATGACGGGTAAAAACGTTACCGAGTGTTTGGGAGGATCATTCGAGATCACTTCCGATAATCTCAAAAGCCGTTATCATACCCACTGTGATCCGCGTCTTAATGCCGACCAGTCGTTAGAGTTGGCATTTTTGATCGCCGATACCCTCAAAGAAGCACATCGTTAGAATTACCTCTTCTGACATTCGGGGCAAATCCCCGAAATCACAATCGATATATTCTCCGCTTTATACTGACTCATCTCTATCGATTTTTGTAGGATGGAATGGGGATCATACTCAATATCTTTAAGCTCTCCGCATGATGTGCACATAATATGGGCATGGGCATCTTTTTCAATTTCGTATTTTGTTTTTTGCCCCGCTATCTTTACTTCACGAATCAGAGTGACATCCAGCATCGTATTTACATTTTTATACAGCGTTGCTAAAGAAATAGAGGTGAATTTTTCCCGAATTTTTTGATAAAGTTCATCGATACTTATGTGCCCCGCCTGATGCATCAGCTGAATGATGGCAAGCCTCTGAGGGGTAGCTTTGAGTTGATGAGATTTAAGTAAGTGTTCATGTTTCATAATAGGTAATTATAAACGATAAATAGGGGGAAGTTTCATAAAGAAGGGGAAAAATGTAGAGTTTTGAAATAAATTTTAAGATTTCCCCATAAAATGGGGAAAAATCTTATAATGAGTCGATAATTCGGAGAAGCTCATCAGGTTTATTGGAATACTGTATCGCAGTCTCTTTACTAACCAGTTTTTTTCGTAAATACTCGACAATCTCTTGCGTTTGAGTTGTCATACTGGTCCCTTGCTGATTCAATTGCATTTGAGAATAAAGTTGATGAACTTTATCTTCACGGATTAAGTTAGCAATGGCGGGATTGGTAATCATGACCTCTTGCGCCGCGATACGCCCTCCGCCGATTTTTGGTAAAAGGGCTTGGGAAATAACGGCGATGAGAGAGGTAGAGAGTTGTGCGCGAACCTGCGGCTGCTCGTCACCGGAAAATACGTCAATAATACGGTTGATCGTTTGAGGGGCAGAGTTGGTATGCAAGGTTCCGAAAACCAAGTGACCTGTTTCTGCAGCAGTTAACGCCGCAGAGATCGTTTCACGATCTCGCATCTCCCCGATCAGGATAACGTCAGGGTCTTCACGCAGAGCATATTTAAGAGCGGCGGAGAAACTTTTGGTATCGGTACCGACGTTACGGTGGGAAAAGAGCGATTTTTTATTGGTATGGACAAACTCGACCGGATCCTCAACCGTAATAATATGGCGTGCTTCATTTAGATTGATTTCGTTGAGCATTGCGGCAAGGGTTGTCGATTTACCGCTCCCGGTAGGTCCGGTGACGAGAATAAGCCCTTTTTCCCGTTTGATAAGCTCTTTAAATATCTTTTTAGCATTTAAGTCATCGAGTGAGGGGATAGTGACAGGGATGATACGAAATGCGCATGCGATATCGTCCATCGTTTTGTAATAGTTGGCACGGAAACGGCCGACATCGGGAATAACGATCGAAAAGTCAAGTTCATTGTTCTCTTCAAACGCTTTTTTCTGTTTTTCAGTGAGGAGCGAGTACCCCATCTCTTCAATACTTTGCCCATCAAGAACCGGTAAATTTAGAGCCACTAGGCGGCCATCGATACGAATTTGAGGTTCGGAACGGCTGACAAGATGCAAATCGGACGCTTTATACGCGACAACACTTTTGAGGAGTTTATAAATGTCTAATGCTGTATTCATAGTTGAAATATCCCTTCGTAATTAGATTCATCGTATCCGACAACAAGTGTACCGTTATATTCGATAACCGGACGTTTTATCAAAAGATTATGAGTGCTCATCCAATCAATTTTACCGTTATCATCCAAATCAAGATGTTTAATCCCTAATGTGCGATAGGTTGTCCCTTTCGTATTTAAAAGAACACGTATGGGTGCTTGTTTCGCCCAGATTTCAATTTTTTCACGAGAGACGGGAGAAATTTTAAAATCGTGAAAAGTGTAAGAAATACCGCGCGCATCTAGAAATCGAAGCGCTTTTTGGACACTGCCGCAACTTTTTATCCCATATACGTGTGTCATTGATTACTCAATAATTTTAGGGACGATAAAAAAATGGTCTTGAGAATGGGGCGCATGGGAGAGAATATCGTCATTGATACCCCGGTCAACGTTGCCGATATCTTCACGCAGAGCGGTTGCTGCGTCAGACATAGCGAACGAAGCATCTACCCCTTCGGTAGAGAGTTCTGAGAGATTATCAACAAAGGAGACGATTTCACTAAGCTGTGCTATCATCTCTTGGCGATGTTCTTGGGGAATCTGGAGATAAGAGAGTTTCTCTAACCGTTGTAAGAGGGTTTCGTCAATTTGCATGGTTAACCTAAGTTGTGATAAATTTAGTGAAAATAATTGTACCCTAAAAATAGGTTTACAAAACTTTAACATAGGGTGAGATATTATTGCTCTAATTAATGATTGTAAATAACAGGAGCCGTTTTGAGTCTAAAAGAGAATATGGAAGCCCTTAAAGAAGAGCTGAGTTCTGAAGAGAAATTTTTTGAAAGTGCCATCCGGACGGAACGTTTTGTTAAACGGTATCAAAAGCCTTTGATCGCATTGGTAGCTTCTTCGTTGTTAGCAGTAGGAGGAGCTATCGGCTATCAAGTCTATACCGATGCAAAATTAGAGAGCTCAAATACGGCATTTAATCTCCTTTTGGTGAATCCTGCAGATACCCAAGCAGAACAAACGTTGAAAAACGATAATCCGGAGTTGTATGATGTCTGGAAACTTTCACGCGGGATTGCTCAAAATGATGTGAGTATTCTTGAAGGATTGAAAAATTCTGAAGCGTTCGGTGTTGCCGATATCGCAACGTATGAAGCTGCCGCTATTAAAGGCGATATTCAATCGTTGGAGCAATACACAAAAAAACAAGGTGCTCTCTATAAAGATTTAGCATTGCTTGAATTAGCAGTTGCTGCAATTGAAAAAGGCGATATTGCATTGGCGCATCAAAAAATAGCCCTTATCGGTGAGGAATCACCTCTTTATCAAGTAGCCGCGGCACTTTCACATTACGGAGTAAAAGAATGAAATTATCCACGACTGCTCTAGTCCTCGCTACTGCGTTTCTTTTTAGCGGATGTTCCCATAAAGAGGTGTACAAACCCGAAGAGGTAAAAGGGGAATGGCGCAATGCGGGACACCTTAGCGCTTCCATTGCTCAAACGACCCATTCGGCTGCTTTACTTGATAATGGCCGTTTGTTGACGAAAGAGGGAGAGAAAAACATTAAAATTCCTGAAGAGTATCGTTTAATCAACGCAAACGATGCTTGGATTATTACAGAGAGCCCTGAGGGAAATCTCGTCCTTTTTCCCGAAGACGGCAGTGATGCAAAAGTGACCTTTGAACTCAAACGTCATGTAGCTGCTGCAAATATTCAAGACGATACCGTAGCCATCTTGTTTACTAATAATGAAATGGCACTCTACTCGCTAGAGAGTAAAAAACTTCTCTTCAAAGAGAGTGCCAATGCTCCGATAGCCGTAGATGCACGCATTGCAAACCCGTATTTTCTTAAAGAATTGGTATTGTTTTTAACGTTGGACGGAAAAATCGTCATTGTAAACTCGGAAACAAAACAGGTACTTCGTTCGGTAGTCGTCAGCTCGGAGGAGTATTTTAATAATATCACCTATTTGAATGTCATTGATAATAATCTTGTCGCATCGACCGGAACATCGGTATTGGCTCTTTCTCAAAAAGAGGCACGGGAAAAATACGAGATTCGTAACATTGCCTATACGGCAGAGGGGATCTGGATTGCGACCAAGCAAGGTGAAATCATCGCACTTAGTCCATCATTACAGTTCAAAGCAAAGAAAAAATTTCCATTTGCCCATTTTGTAGGACTCAGCGTCCAAAATGACCGTGTCTATGCACTCGAACAAGAGGGGTATATGATCGCTCTTACCAAAAATCTTTTGGCGTATGATGTTTATGATATCGATATGGACAGCGATAATAAAATTTTCCTCGGAGACGGACGTTTTTATTTTGACGACCGCTATATCAATATCAAATAATGTCGAAAGAGCTTGAGGCTTTTATCGAGTATATAACCGTTATCAAAGCGCTTAGCCCTCGAACGATTGAGGCCTATCGCTATGATTTGGGTGAGATTGAAACTAGCGCTCAAAAAACGCTTGTCGATATCGATTCGAACACTGTCTTTCAGATACTCGGATCGATTGGGAACAAACGAACCTTGAATCGAAAACTCTCCGCTTTTAACTCTTTTTTGGATTTCTGCCACCGCAACCGCTTTGATTCCGTTTCTTCGAAATTCACCCTCTCCAAAGTACCGAAAAATCTCCCTAAATATGTGCCGTTTGAGACCATTCAATCTGCACTTACATTGATCGATCGAAGTGAATGGATCGGGTTACGCGATTATGCCCTGATCCTTTTTCTCTATGCTTCAGGCTCTCGTATCAGTGAATGTTTAATTGTGGAGGATGGGGATATCGAGGGGGAGTGGCTCCGTATCCGTCACGGTAAAGGGGAAAAAGAGCGTTACGTCCCCATCGCACAAGCGGCGTTAAAAGCACTTCGTGCGTATCAGGAAGCCTCTCCGTATCAAAACCGTCCCCATCTTTGGCTCAATTATCGAGGAGAGCCTCTCAGCCGTATTTCGGCGTTTAAAATCACCCAAAAATATCTGGGTATTTCCCCCCATGCACTGCGCCACTCGTATGCCACGGCATTGATCCTCGGAGGAGCCGATCTGCGCGTCGTTCAAGAGCTTCTAGGACATGCGTCGCTTCTCACGACACAGATCTATACCCATGTACAAAAGCAGAATCTTCAAGATACCGTATTGAAACATCATCCGATGGCACATTCTTGATATTTGTCAAGAAACTATTCTCTCGTTAAAGTTATCATCCTTAATTAATAAAAGGAATACACTATGACCTACGCTTCATTTACGGCAGATATTGTCTATGGCGATACCCAGCCTCTCATTACACCCCTTATCACAAACGAGTTTACCAAAGAGATTCGGATTGTTTTCCGCTCAGGACAATCGATGAAAGCCCATAAAACATCATTTCCGATTACCGTTATGATCGTGCAGGGATCTATTGATTTCGGGGTAGGGGAAGAGCGTTACACCTTGAGCTCAGGTGATGTTGTTGCGTTGGAGGGGAATGTTACCCATGCTCTCAATGCCCTCGAAGATTCGATTGTCCGTTTGAGTCTCCACAAAGGGGACAGTGTCGCTCGGGTAAACGGGGTACTTAAGCTATAATACACGTATGATTTTATGCGACATCGGCAATACCTCGGTTGATTTGTTTATAAATGGGGAGCGTACCAAGCTGAGTGCGGAAACATTTGAGCCTGCAACACTCCACGAGGATGTCTACTATGTTAGCGTCAACGCCTCTTTAAATGAACAAATCCGAGACTATCCACATTGGTACGATTTGCGAGAGTTTATCGACTGGGAGAAATACTATCCTACGATGGGGATTGATCGGATAATGGTGTGCGAAGCGGTTGAGGATGGGGTCATCGTCGATGCGGGGAGCGCCATTACTGTCGATGTGATGCGTGGCGGGGTTTATCAGGGGGGATTTATCTCTTTGGGGCTTCGTGCTGCACAATCGGCGTATGCAAAACTCTCCGGCGCACTGGACGTGTCATTTAACTTTGAGGTAGATTTGGCTAAAATGGCGAAAAATACTCCCGATGCACTCACGGTCGGTTTTCTGGCTCCTTTGATTCACACGATCGAGAGTTTAGGAAAACCCATTTATGTGTGTGGCGGGGATGCCTTGCTGTTGTCCCGTTTTTTACCCGAGGCAACGGTGGATGAAGAGTTAATCTTCAAAGGGATGAAAAAGTTGATTGAAAAAGGTGTTAAATGCTAAGTGTCGCACTCCCAAAAGGGCGAATTGCCGAAGATACGTTGGAAATTTTTGAGACGATTTTCGGGAGCAGTTTTAAATTTGATGATCGTAAATTGATCTTAGAGACGGAAAATTTTAAATTTTTATTGGTTCGTAACCAAGACGTTGCGACGTATGTCTACCATCAAGCAGCCGATATCGGTGTCGTTGGTCTTGATACCCTCGAAGAGCAGGGGTTGGACGTCATCCGTCTCCTTGATCTGCAAAAGGGAAAATGCCGTGTTGCGATCGGGATGCGTGCGGGAGAAAAACCCGATTTTACAAAAAGTGAAATCAAAGTAGCGACCAAAATGGTGAATATCACCAAGCGTTATTTTGCCGAACGAGCGGTAGCTGCCGATATCATCAAACTTTACGGCTCCATTGAACTCGCACCGCTGGTTGGACTTGCCGATATGATCGTCGATGTCGTCGAGACGGGGAGTACGATGAAACAAAACGGATTGGAAGTAGTTGAGACGATCATGGAATCGACGACCCATCTGATTGCGAATAAAAACAGTTTTTTTGAGAAAAAAAGTGAAATTTTAGATATTTATGAAAAGATCAATGCCCTTCTTTACAATACGAAGTAATTCACTATTGGTTAACAATTGATCTCTACAATCTCGTAAATATAAGTGAGGAAATTAAAATGTCAAAAATAATATTGCCTATAGCGTTGTCAGTACTTGTTTCAAGTGCCCTTATGGCTGAGAGTTTTTCTATTGTTGAGTATGTGAATGTAACACGATCGGCTCCAATCTATTCGACGGTTCAAGAAGAGGTTCCTAGCGAAAGATGTTATGACGTTAAAGAGGAGGTTACTTCTGCCAGCGGTGGACATTCAGATGTTGTCGGTGCGGTTGTCGGAGGAGCTTTAGGGGGTGTTTTAGGACATCAAGTCGGCGGTGGAAAAGGTAAAACGGCTGCTACCGTCGGCGGAGCGGTATTAGGTACCCTTGCGGGCCAAAATATCGGAAGTAAATATAATACTCCGCAAAATGCAACGTATCGAGTGGTTCGCAAATGTGAAGTGACAAACAGTGTTCAATCTCGTCGAGTAATGAGCGGTTATAACAACATCGCTAAAGTAAAAGGGAAAGAGATTAGCATTGAGAGCGATCAGCCCCTTAAACAAATTCCTGTTACCATCACCTACAGCTATTAATTCCTCTCTCCCTTTTTTGGGAGAAAGATCTCCTCTTTATTACTCTCTTTTTACCGATAATCTGTTAGAATAAATCATAATATAAATTTTCTACAAGAACAGGAGTTTCCATGGCACTTAAAGTGGCGATTAACGGAACAGGCAGAATCGGAATTATCGTAGCAAAAATCATTTCAGAACGAAGCGACATTGAATTGGTAGCATTAAATACGACGGCAAAACCTGACATGTTGGAATATTTACTTAAATTTGACAGTGTACATCGTGGTGTCGATGCGAAAGTAATTGATGATAATACGATCTCAATCGGCGGCAAAAATGTCCATATGTTTCGTGAACGCGACATCGACAAAGTTGATTTCGGAAGTTGCGGTGCAGAAGTAGTTATCGAGTGTACAGGGGTCTTTTTGGATCAAGAGAGTTGCCAAAAACATCTTAAAAACGGAATCAAAAAAGTCATTATGTCGGCTCCTGCGAAAGATGATTCTCCAACGTACGTATATGGGGTTAATTCCGACGCATATAAAGGGGAAGCGATTATTTCAAATGCCAGCTGTACAACCAACTGTTTGGGTCCGATTTGTAAAGTATTGGATGATGCATTTGGTATAGAAAACGGTTTGATGACAACGATTCACTCCTATACGAACGATCAAAACATTTTGGATGTCAAACACTCCAAAGATCCTCGTCGTGCTCGTGCTGCAGCTCTAAATATGATCCCTACCTCTACGGGTGCGGCAAAAGCGATCGGCAAAGTTATGCCGAAATTGTTAGGAAAACTCAATGGCTATGCTATGCGTGTACCGACTCCGGATGTTTCGGTTGTTGATTTGACGGTCAATTTGAGCAAAGCGGTGACAAAAGAAGATATCCATGCTGCTTTTACTACAGCTTCTCAAGGTGCTTTCAAAGGACTTATCGAAGTCGATAACGACAAACGTGTTTCTTGTGACTTTATCGGTTCAACCTACAGTTCAACCTACGTTCCTGATATGACCAGTGTTGTGGACGGCACTACAGTTAAGGTCTTAGCGTGGTATGACAATGAGTGGGGATACAGCAGTCGACTTGTGGATATGACGGTTCTAATCGGAACACACTGATGCTTCGCTATACGAACCATTTTGAGACAAGCTCCCTTGATCCTGAGGCTTTAGAAAAAGGATTTGAGGCCGTTCGCCATGAGGCCACATCGGGGGAAGTAGGGTACTACCATCTTCCCCTTTTATCACAGCCTTTAGTGGAAGAACTCAAAACACTCCATCACGATATTGACCGTCGTTTCAATACGATTGCTATCATCGGAATAGGGGGCTCATCTCTGGGTATAAAAGCGATAGAGAGACTTCTTCGTCCCAGTACCCCCAATGCTAAAAAACTGATCTATCTTGAAAATTCTGATCCTATCAGTATTATGAGTGAGATGAAGCAGATTGACAAGTTTCGCACTTTATTTATTGTCATATCAAAATCGGGCGGTACGGTAGAGACCCTTTCGATTTTTAAACGCCTGATTGTCAGTTTCGAATTGCCGCTGGAAAACTCCGATCAGATTTATGTTGTAAGTGATGAGGATTCGATACTCGCCCATTTTGCCGATGATCATCATCTGCGCCGTTTTGTGATCCCTACCAATGTTGGTGGACGCTTTTCGGTACTCAGTGCTGTCGGGATGGTCCCTTTAACATTGGCTGGCTTTGATACGGCTGCAATCCTTAAAGGGGCGCAAACTTTTTTAGAACAATTTTGGAAGCGTGAAGAAGATCATATGCTTCAAAAAGCGGCCTATTATGTGACCCATAGCGATCAATACCCTATGAATGTCTTATTTGCCTATTCCGATACTTTCGAAGAGTTTGGTAAATGGGTCGTTCAAATATGGGGCGAGTCTCTGGGCAAACGAAACAGGCTCGGCGAGCGGGTAGGGCTGACTCCGATATCGTTGATCGGGTCGGTCGATCAGCACTCTTTCTTGCAGCTTATTATCGAGGGGCCGCTTAATAAAACGGTGACGTTTATGCATATCGAACATTCGGAAGAGCATCTAATGATCCCTGAACTTTCTCTCAAACATTTAGAGAAAAGCGATTTCGTAAACGGCAAAAGTTTCAATGATTTGATTAACGCCCAATGCCATTCAACGATGCAAAGTGTATTGCAAAGCGGTGTCAGTGTCGATGAAATAGCATGGAAGAAAATCGATGAAGGTTCTGTCGGTGAGCTGATTCTTTATTATGAACTTTTAACCTCGTTAAGCGGAGCATTATTTGGGATTAATACGTATGATCAGCCGGGTGTAGAGATAGGGAAAAAGATTTTGGGGAGTTACTTCGAAAAGTGAGATTGCTTACTTAGGCAGAAGTGCCTAAGCTTTCTGTGTTAAATACTCTTCAGACTCTTTGTTCAGATTGTCCATCAGAGTAAAGAGGAGTTGACTTTGTTTCTCCATCTCCTCAAAACTGCTTATAATCTTATCTTGATGATGGATAGTTTGATCTTCTCCATCAATATATTTCATATTCGAAATAACAATATTATGTACACTTTCATGCGGCGCTAGCATCTTTCCATAGCTTGGAAGATGATAAAAACGCTCTTTTCCTGCCCCAGAATCGTACCATTTGCCTAAGCGGCAATTGTGGTGATCTGGGAACTGAATTTCCTTTTTACCGTTCGCAATGCTTTTATAGGCATTGGATTTGAAGATAATATGGTCAATTTTAGCAAGAGTAACAAAGGTAGTATTTTCAATCGCAGTTGTTTGAACAGCCGCTTTTTTCGCATCTTCATTAAACATGTGAAGAGTTTGACGAAATGTGCCGACAGATTCGCTTGAGTCTTGAGCAATCGCATTCATATCTTCTGAGTTTGAGTGGATTTCAGTGGTCTCTTGCTGAAGTGTTTGAACGGCGATACCAATCTCCCCCGTTGCTTTTTGGGTACGTTCTGCTAGCTTTCGTACTTCATCGGCAACAACCGCAAACCCTCGACCGTGTTCACCTGCACGTGCTGCTTCGATAGCGGCATTAAGGGCTAAGAGGTTTGTTTGATCAGCAATATCTTTAATGAGATTGACAACTGAACTGATTTCTCTTGTTTTCTCATTTAGAGAGTTAATAGATTCTACCGAAACATGAACCAGCTCGATAAGACGGCTGAGTTTAGTAATAATCTCTTCTAGCTCATTAACGCTGTTGGATGATTTTTCAGAAGTGGTTTGGCTGATAGCCGCTATGGTATGAAGCCGTTGAATACTTCTTTGGAGATCTTGTTGAATTACCTCCATTCCGCCGCCGATACCCGCACCGATTTGCCCTAATGCACTGTTTAAGAGTGATTTTTGTATATGGAGATAGTTGGAGTGCATTGAACTGATAGCCATGTTGACAAAACTGCTCGCCTCATTATATTCCCCTCTTAACCCTTTTACATTGATTTTTCGGTGGAATTCATCGCGGCTGGCCGCTTCGACACTGGCACGAATTTCACGAATAAATACTTCGGTCTGATCGAGCATATTGTTGGTGTTCCAACATAAATCACTGAGCTCTCCGTGGTCTCTGATATGGGTAATACGGCTTTCAAGATGACCGATTTCAGCCCCTTTGATAACGGCAGCGACTTCACTGACGGTATCTTGGGTTTTTCGTATATTGATAAACATAAACCAAGCAAGAGCAAAGTTGAAAAAGTTTAGCAAACGGACCCAGCTCCATCCGTATAAAAGCATTTCAAGGAGGAGTGCAATGACGAATAAAGCGATGGATGCAATATTGGCGTATTGAATTTTAGATAGAGAGGATAAATTCGTCATACGACATTCCTTTGTCTTTTAAAATTTGGTTTAGTGTTGACTCAGAAGCACTAATACCGCCGCTTTTTTCTTTTTGAAGGAGCATCGCATAGAGCGGTTGAATAATATCAATGGCTTTTTGTGTAGGTTTGCGTCGGACAGAATGGTAATTGGTGATTTGTCTGTTGGCATCAAATGAAGGGGTGACATGGGCAAATACCCAGTAAAAATCACCATTTTTTGTTTTGTTCTTGACATAAGCAAAAATCTCTTTCCCCTCTTTGATACGACTCCAAAGAAGTTTGAATACAATCGCCGGCATATCTTCATGTCTGAGTATGTTATGCGGTTGATCAATCAGTTCAAGCTCATTGTATCCGGACATAGCAATAAAAAGGGCATTGCCGTAGGTGATTTTACCTTTTAGATCCGTTTTGGATACGATAAACTGTTCATCACCGAAAGTTAGTTCTTGGTTAGGCATAAAAATCCTCATCTGTATAATAAAATATCATAAACCGAATCTGTTAGTCTAACAGCCATTTCCTGAATGTTTTCCCTTTTATGGGGCGATTGATGAGTTTTTGATAAATAGTTTCGGCTTTAGTGCGAGGAATCGCAACATAGCTAAGATGATCGAGTTGATCAATTTTTCCAATTTCTTCTTTACTCAAGCCGCACTCATGAATTAGGGCTCCGACAATGTCACCGGCACGTAATTTTTCTTTCTTACCGGCATCGATGCAGATGGTTCGCATTTTTGTTTTTAGAGAAGATGCATATTCAATACTAGGAAATTCTATCGGGGTGATAGAGCGTTTGAGATCCATAAAGCGATCATATTGGTGATGATTGACCAGAGTAATGGCAATCCCGTTTTTACCGGCACGCCCCGTTCGTCCGATGCGGTGGGTATAGCGTTCATTTTGAATCGGTACCTCATAGTTGATGATGGCATCCAATCCTTCGATATCGATTCCTCTTCCTGCAACATCGGTCGCTACGAGAATAGGGGCACTGAGATTGCGAAACTGTATGATTGCTTCGTTTCGATCAAATTGTTCCATGTCACCGTGCAGGGTCAGGGCATGAATACCGATGCGGTTAAGATCCTCACACAACGCATTAGCATCTACTTTGGTATTGCAAAAGATGATAGTGTTTGTAATCTCATGAAGATGGAGTATTTTTGGAAGTGCGGTGAGTTTATCATTACAAATATAGGCTATTTCTTCAATTTTCGGTTTGCTGATAGCGTGCTCTGCCTGAACCATCACCGGATCTTTCATAAACTCGGAGGTGATCGTTTGAATCGACTCGGGAAAGGTTGCCGAGAATAGGAGACTCTGGCGTGATGGAGGGGTAAATCCCAAGATAGCAGTGATATCTTCAATAAATCCCATATCGATCATTTGATCGGCTTCATCCAGTACAACGCTTTGAATCGCAGAGGGATCAAAGGCTTCCAATTGGAGCAGTTTTAAAACACGTCCCGGAGTCCCGACGACGATATGGGCTCCGTGTTTGAGAGAGTGAATTTGCCCTTTCATCGGAACGCCGCCGCAGAGGGTGAGTATTTTGATATTTCCCATCTCAGAGGCGAGTGAACGGATCACTTTGGCTACTTGTTCCGCAAGCTCGCGGGTAGGGCAGAGGATGAGTGATTGGGTACCGAACATTTTTGGATTGATCCGCTCCAACACTCCAAGACCGAATGCCAGTGTTTTTCCGCTACCCGTAGCGGCTTGGGCGATACAATCTTTTTTTTGTAAGATAACAGGGAGTGAAGTTGACTGAATAGAGGTCATTGTGGTAAATTCAAGTCGTTTTAACGCCTCTTTTAGAGGTGTGCGTAATGCTAAGGTGTCGAAGGTGGACATTAGGTCGCTTTGTATATAGATAAGGGGATTATAGCATAGTTGAAGAATTCCCCTGAAAAGGGGAGTTTAAGAGGGGGTGATTATACCGCTTTGATTGTAACGCCGTATTTTTCTTCAGCGACATTACGTGCTTGAAGTGCGTAGGATGCAATCTCATTAAAGTTGAGATATTTATACACTTGATCTGCTTTTCCTGCCAATTTCTCAGGAACGATGCTCATGTACTCTGCTACCGTCGGGATACGTCCGAGTTTAGCACACACCGATGCAAGCTCAGCACTTCCGAGATACACTTGTGTCCCTTTACCAAGACGGTTGTCGAAGTTACGAGTTGATGTCGAGAACACGGTTGAACCCTCACGTGAACTTGCTTGGTTACCCATACAGAGTGAACATCCCGGAACTTCCGTTTGCGCTGCGATCGCTTTGTAAACGTCGTAGTACCCTTCGTTGATAAGTTGTTGCTCATCCATACGGGTCGGTGGAACGATCCAGAATTTCTCAACGGCGATTTTACCTTCGCCGCGCATTACTTCACCCGCCGCACGATAATGTCCGATGTTGGTCATACAGCTTCCGAGGAATACTTCATCGATTTTTTCACCGGCAACTTCGCTGAGCAATTTAACGTTATCCGGATCGTTCGGGCATGCCAAGATCGGCTCTGTTACCTCTGCGAGATCGATTTCGATGATTGCCGCGTATTCTGCATCTGCATCCGGCTCCATCAATGTAGGAGCAGCCAACCACTCTTTCATTTTATCGGCACGACGTTGTAATGTACGAGCATCTTCGTAACCATCGGCTACCATCGCTTCGATCAACGTCACGTTTGATTTTAGGTACTCGATGACCGGCTCTTTATTCAAACGGACGGTACATGCTGCCGCTGAACGCTCAGCTGATGCA
>Ga0209262_10000214_pt1 | contig 32028 bp, 18 predicted proteins | sample Lowcelwee11metaG_FD_187171 | JGI IMG/M metagenome (GOLD analysis project Ga0209262, IMG submission 187171) | Freshwater pond sediment microbial communities from the University of Edinburgh, under environmental carbon perturbations - Low... | ecosystem: Environmental > Aquatic > Freshwater >... | reverse complement strand
CATCCTCATCAACCTATAATGTCTGAATAGGTATAATCATAAATACTTACAATCATAAAACCACACCCCATGTTCAGGAAGATTTCAATGATCGTTACCGCTGCAGTTCTGCTGGCCTTACTCACTTCGTGTGTTACAAAAGTCCCTGCCGTCACGGGTGATCCGTACGGACGGAAGCCCTCTGCAGAACGTGAGTTCCGTGCTGCCTGGGTGGCTACGGTGGCAAACATAAACTGGCCCAGCAAACCTGGTCTGCCTGTTGAAGAGCAGAAGAAAGAAGCGTTAGCACTGCTTGACCTGCTCAGCAACAATAACTACAACGCTGTCGTGTTGCAGGTAAGGCCGGCATGCGATGCATTGTACAAAAGCGACATTGAACCATGGTCATACTATCTGACAGGCGAGGAGGGGAAGGCACCTGATCCTTATTATGACCCTCTCGAGTTCTGGATCGCAGAGGCACATAAGCGGGGCATAGAGCTTCATGCCTGGCTGAACCCTTACCGTGCACACCACAGCTCCGGGGGGCCGGTGACGGATGCCTCGGTCATAAAGAAGAAACCCGATCTGGTCGTTAAGCTTGAACAGGGTTTCTGGTGGATGGACCCCTCTCTGAAGGGGACACAGGACCATTCATACAGTGTTGTTATGGACCTGGTAAAGAGATATGACCTTGACGGCATACACTTTGACGATTACTTCTATCCATATCCTGACTACAATAATTTCAAGGACTTTCCTGACGATAAGAGCTGGCAGGCTTATCAGGCAGGGGGTGGCAAGCTGTCACGCGGCGACTGGAGGAGGGAGAGCGTCAATGTTTTCATTGAGCGTCTTTATAAAGGAATAAAATCAGAGAAGCCCTGGGTCAAGTTCGGGCTGAGCCCGTTCGGCATATGGCGTCCCTATAACCCGCCTGCCATCGGAGGCAGCTTTGATCAGCACAACACACTCTACGCTGACGCGCGCAAGTGGCTTAATGAGGGGTGGATTGACTACTACTCTCCACAGCTCTACTGGCCCGTGAACCAGCTGGCGCAGAGCTATCCCGTCCTCCTCGGGTGGTGGAAGGATGAGAATCTCAAGGGGAGGCATCTGTGGCCCGGCATAAGCCTCGGCAGCCAGAACTCCGAGAGGGCTATCGATGAAGCCTTGAACCAGATCATGATAACACGAGGCATGCTGCCGCAGAGCCCCGGTGTGATACACTGGAGCATTGGTCCGCTGGTCAACACCCCGGGGTTGGTGAAGGCCGTCGCCGACGGTCCGTATAAGCGCAAGGCGCTGGTGCCTCCCTCGCCGTGGCTCGACAGGAAAGCTCCTGTGCCTCCGGCAGTGTCAATGACACAAGAGAGAGAAGAGTTGTCATTACGGTGGAGCCACCCCGAAATGAGTGATGTAGCACGGTGGGTCGTCTACCGCAAGTACGGTTCACAGTGGAACTATGACATTCACGGCAGCGGCACCGTCACTGACAGGTTTCCTGTCTGGGTTATCAACTCTGCGCTTCTCGAGAGGACAGACCCGAAGAACATCAAAAGCCTTGACCAGGTGCTGTGGACGCTTGACAGCGTGGCCGTTTCGGCTGTAGACCGCTTTGGCAACGAGAGCGCCGTGATGCGCATGAAGGTCACGGACCTGTCGCTGGCAGCGGCACCCACGCTTGAGGCGATCATTGCTCAGTATGCTGCCAGGCCGAAGAGGTCTGCGCTGAAGCCGCCCGTGGTGACTCCGGGGATAGATGTGCTTGTCAAGGAACATCTTGACCTGATAAAAGGGAAAAGAGTAGGTCTCATTACAAACCCTTCAGCTGTGGGGTCAGACATGAGAAGCAGCATTGATATCCTCGCCGGGACGCCGGGAGTAAACCTTGTCGCCCTGTTCGGCGCCGAGCACGGCGTGCGTGGTGCCCTCCAGGGAAGAATAATGCAGGAGGGCGAACCCGACCCGCAGACAGGCATACCAGTCTACAGCCTCTATGGCGATTCATGGGCCCCTAAGAAGGAGTGGCTTGACAGCATCGATGTGATGATATTCGACATCCAGGGTGTGGGGTCAGCATGGTATACTTTTAAGTTTTCAATGTCTCATGCAATGGAGGCATGCGCCAAGGCAGGCATCCCGTTCATCGTTCCCGACAGGCCCAACCCGCTCGGTGGGCGGATAGTTGAGGGACCGATGCATGACACAATAAGCATTTACAGGCATCCTATTCCCCTCAGACACGGCATGACCTACGGAGAGCTCGCAACAATGTGGAATGAGACGGAGGGTTACGGTGCTGACCTGACAGTGATAAAGATGAAAGGCTGGCGCCGCAGCATGATGTGGAACGAGACCGGGCTGCCGTGGGTGATGCCATCGCCCAATATGGATACATGGGAGACAGCAGTGGTCTACCCCGGACAGTGTTTCTTCGAGAGAACAAATATCTCCGAGGGGAGGGGCACTACAAAACCGTTCCTGCTGACGGGCGCACCGTGGATTGACGCCGGGAAAGTCGCCGATGACCTTAACAGCAGAGGTATACAGGGAGCCTGGTTCAGGCCTGCCTATTTCATACCACGTTCTTCAGGGACAGGCTCGAGGAGATCAGGCAAACCATGGGACGAGATGTGCGGCGGGGTGGAGATAATGGTTACCGACCCTGCAGCATACCGATCAGTCGAGGGTGCTGTGAATATCATCGACGCCTACCGCAAGTGCAGTCCTGACTCCCTTGTCGTATACCCGACATCATGGCTGAAGTATCTTGATGAACCGGACATGACCATGGAGGAGGTCATCAAGGCCTGTCAGGATGATATAAGTGAATTCATGACTGTAAGAGAGAAATACCTATTGTACAGATGAGAATAAAATTAGCATTTATATTGCTGGCAGTTTCATTCCTGGCCGGCTGCAGTACAGCAGGCAGGGTGCAGCAAACACCTGTGACTGACACCCCTGCCGAATCGATGGAGCAGCGAACTGCCAAGCCTCAGGTTGTTGAACTAGACCTGACCGCGCTGTTCCCTTCAGACTTCTCCGGCCGCAAGGTCACTGTCAACAAAGGTTCGCCTGATCTTACAACTGACTCTGAAGGCAGGATAACCTTTGACATGCCTGATACCGATACCATATTGCTCTCCCTGGCCCCATGCCCTGATCTTTCTTCAGGTTGCGATGTGGCCATTCCCGTAGCAGGATGGTTTGTTCCTTACACGTATTCTGTCAGACCTGATGGAAGTGTAGAGCGCAAATCGCCGTGGGTTGAGTTTCGCAGGACACCGGAGGCCATTACCTCCCAGCCTCAGTTCGACTTCCTGTGCAGGAGTGAATACCCTGCTACAGTAAGGATAAACGGGATAGAACTGAAACAGTATAAGACCGGGATATTTTTCACTACCGTTAAATTCAATGAAGGTGTAAACAGGGTCAGGGCTGAGGCAATACTCCCTGACGGTCGCACGGCTGTTAGTGAGCAGGAGTATATCTATGAAAAGAGAGATATGACCAGGCAGCCCTATCCCCTGTGGCTTGACAACCGCTCGTTTGAGCCTGCCGCAGACATGGAGTTGCTTCCCGGCGAGGTGGTGAAGGTGAACTTCCGGGCTTCGAAAGGACAGGAGGCCTGGCTGGATATCCGACCCGGTAAGGGAAGCATAAAGTGCATGCGCGAGGACTATGACGATTACAGTGTTTACCGGGCCGAACTGCCTCCTGGCAGTCTTGCAACCGGCACCAGTCACACCCTCAGCGTCAGGCTGATACCGGCATCGGGCGCACCGGTTAAGGATATTTACAGGACTGATTTCGAAAGGACGGTCACTGTGAGAAATCTTGAGGCATTTCCGCTTGTAAGGGTGAAGAATGAATATTCCAGGCTGGTTTACAATCTTGGTGCGCCAAGGCTTGGCGGGCCGATCAGATCAGAGCTGGGTCCCGGTGTGGTCCTTAAGGTCAGCGGGAAAATAGGCCGCAACTACAGGGTCAGGCTGAGCAACACTGAAAACGGATTCATAAGTGAGGATGATGTTGAAGTGATAGGCGGCAGCAGAGTGCAGCCCTCTTACATTGTCACGAGCATGTCATGCGGGCCGTCAGGCACCGCAGATGTTGTATCCATACCCTGGCTTGAGCCGGTACCGTATGAGGTGTATCCTGACCCGGACGGAAAGCGGTTGGTGATAACCGTTTTCGGGGCGGAGACGGCCGCAACATGGGTGAGCCACCGCACAGGATGCCGGGTAATCGATAAGCTTACCTGGGAGCAGACCTCCCCGGAGACCTTCAAAGTCTATGTGAACCTGAAGAGGGAAAATATCTGGGGTTATGACATAAAACCTTCAGGCAGGAGCCTGGTGCTGCGGCTCAGGTATCCCCCTTCATATGACCTGGCGGTGGACAGGCCACTCACCGGCTTGAAGATAGCCATTGAGGCCGGCCACGGTGGCACAGGCACTGGAGCCATAGGCTTGTCAGGTCTGGTGGAGAAGGAGATAAACCTTGACCTCTCATTCAGGCTCGGTGAGCTATGTAAGTCTATGGGTGCCGAGGTTGTTCAGGTGCGTGACTCAGACAGGGACATGACCCTGACAGAGAAGCGAAACATCGCCATCGAATCAGGGGCTGACATGCTTATAAGCATCCATGCCAACGCAGGAGGGAGGGGTTATCTGTCTGTGGCCGGCACCAGCACCTACTGGCATAACCCGTTCTGGGAGCCGCTGGCACAGACTGTCTATGACCGGCTGCTTGAGACCGGTCTTCCCGAGTTCGGGGTGGTAGGGTCATTCAACTATACGGTTACAAGGGCATCACAGATGCCGGCCGTACTTGTTGAGCAGGCCTTCATGACTCATGCAGAGGATGAGGAGAAGCTTGCTGACCCTGAGTTCCGGCAGCTGATGGCGCAGAAGATATATGAAGGGATCATTGATTACCTGAAACTGATGAAGGATTGACCTCTGGTTTTACCGGTCAAGGATATATCCTTCTGCAATCAGCTTGTAATCGGCAACCTGTTGTTCTTCCCACTGCTGGTCCTTCCCCAGTTCCTTTGCCATAATTGCTGCGACCTTCGGAGCCATCTCTACCGAGGCTCTTGCATCAAGATAGAGTGCCCGCACCCTTCTTGCCAGCACATCATCGACTGTTCTGGCCATCTCTCTTCTGACAGCCCATACTACCTCTGCAACGGTGTAGTCAAATCCCTGATGCAGCTTCTGCTCGTTTCCGGCTGCTTCATCGCGAAGCTTTACAATCTCTTCCCTGTCGCTGCCGTAAATATGAAGCCAGTCTTTTCTGTCAGCGACGTTCATGAAACCGTGTATTTTCAGATGCCTTGTGCGGCATTCCCTGACGGGTAGTCCACCGGTTTTCATGGCCATGTCAACCGCATCTTCAGACATCTTGCGGTAGGTTGTCCACTTGCCGCCGGTGATAGTTACCAGCCCTGACGAAGAGACAATCAGCTTATGGCTGCGTGAGATCTCTTTTGTTTTCTTTTCTTCGGCCTCTTTCTTCGGAGCAGCAAGGGGACGCAGTCCGGCAAAAACTGACATGACATCGGCTCTTTCCGGCTTTCTGGCAAGGTAACGTCCTGCTGTTTCAAGTATGAAATCAACCTCCTCATCGAGAGCCCTTGGTTCAAGCACAGCCTCCTTGACCGGGATGTCAGTCGTTCCGAGGATGACGCGGTTGTGCCATGGTACGGCGAACATCACCCTTCCGTCACTTGTGCGGGGGATCATTATTGCATCATCTCCGCCGAGGAATGACCTGTCAACGACGAGATGCACTCCCTGGCTTGGCCTGACAATAGGCTTACTGTCAGGGTTATCCATCCTGATAATATCATCGACGAATACTCCGGTGGCGTTTATAATACATTTACCCTTCAGTTCAAAGGCTCCGCCGTCAATCATATCCTCTGCAGCTACCCCTGCAAGCCTGTTATGATGATCTTTAAGAAGGCGTGATACCCTGACATGATTCAAAACTGTGGCACCCAGTTCCGCTGCCGTCTGCATTAGGTTCACTGCAAGGCGTGCGTCATCAAACTGACCGTCGTGGTATACAACCCCTCCCTTCAGCCCCTTCTGCCGGATCTGCGGTATTCGTCTAATCACATCGCTCCTGCGCATCGGCAGGGAACGGCCCAGTCTCATTGACCCGGCCAGCAGGTCATACAGCGTCAGGCCAATAGTATAGAAAGGCTTTTCCCACCAGAGATAGTTGCCGATAATGAATCGCTGATCACTCACCAGGTGAGGGGCGTTTGTTTTGAGATAGCCTCTTTCACGCAGGGCCTCCACCACAAGGCCGACATCACCGTTCTGAAGATAACGGACACCACCGTGAACCAGCTTGGTGCTTCGGCCGGAAGTGGCTTTGGCAAAATCAGATTGTTCGAGCAACAGGGTGCTGTAACCCCTGCTGGCAGCGTCAACAGCAATACCCAGCCCGGTGGCGCCTCCCCCGATTACGATGACGTCCCATTGTTCAGTTGCACTTTTCAGATTGCTGACAGAAGCCTCACGGTTGAAGTTTATATTGAGCATGATCACGTAAAAATCAAAAATATTAATCACTAAAGATAGAGTTGATTTTTATCTTTGGAAAGATATCTTTTGATTAGAACGCCTGAAAACCTCGAGCAGTTATAGGGCAGTTTTGTTCAGACATCACGAATCAGAATGTTATGAATGATTTCATCCTGTCACTTGACCAGGGAACAACCAGTTCAAGGGCTATTGTCTTCGACCGCAATGGATTGCCGGTAGCCACCTCGCAGAAAGAGTTCAGGCAGATATATCCGAAACCGGGATGGGTGGAGCATGATCCTGATGAGATATGGACATCACAGTCAGCGGTCGCCCTGAAGGCCATTGCCGATGCCGGTCTCACCGGCAGGGATATTGAAGCCATCGGTATAACAAACCAGCGTGAGACGACCGTTGTGTGGAACCGGAAGACCGGCAAACCGGTATACAACGCAATTGTATGGCAGGACAGGCGTACGGCAGATTTCTGCGATCAGCTGAAGAAGGAGGGACGGAGTCAGGTGATACAGGAGAAGACGGGATTGATTATCGATGCCTATTTCTCTGCCACCAAAATAAAATGGATACTCGATAATGTTGACGGTGCTCGAAGGATGGCAGAGGAGGGCAAACTGGCCTTTGGCACAGTGGATACGTGGCTCATATGGAATCTTACAGGCGGGAAATCACACCTGACTGATGTCTCAAATGCATCACGAACAATGTTGTTTAATATCCATTCGCTGAAATGGGATGAAGAATTGCTTGAGATATTCGGTATCCCTGCCGGGATATTGCCTGAAGTAAGGTCTTCCAGTGAAGTATACTGTGCCACTGAAAGGCTGTTCCCTGCATCTGTTCCGATTTCAGGTATTGCCGGTGACCAGCAGGCGGCCCTCTTCGGGCAGATGTGCACCGAGCCGGGGATGGTCAAAAACACATACGGGACAGGTTGCTTCATGGTAATGAATATCGGAAAGAAACCCATTGAATCGAAGAACAAACTCCTGACCACCATTGCCTGGCAGATAAATGGCGAGACGCACTATGCCCTGGAAGGGAGTATTTTTATTGCAGGTGCCGTTGTACAGTGGCTTCGTGACGGACTGGGTGTCATTGGCAAATCATCTGATGTTGAGAAGCTTGCCTCTGAGGTCAGTGACAGCGGCGGGGTCTCCTTTGTCCCGGCTTTTGCGGGGCTCGGGGCACCGCACTGGGATCAGCATGCCAGGGGTACTGTTGTCGGCATCACACGCGGAACGACTGCCGCGCATATCGCCAGGGCTGCAGTTGAAAGCATAGCCTTTCAGACACTCGATGTGCTGAAGGCCATGGAAAACGATTCGGGCATCAGGATACGTGAATTGAGAGTCGACGGAGGGGCAGCGGTGAATAACCTGCTGATGCAGTTCCAGTCAGATGTCTTGCAGGCAAGGGTGGTTAGACCCAGCCTCACGGAGACAACGGCCCTTGGTGCAGCATATCTTGCCGGACTTTCGGTTGGCTACTGGAAAGACATTGAGGAGCTGAGAAACCAATGGAAGGTTGGCATGATTTTCAGTCCGCTGAAGGGTGCCGAAGCGACGGACGTTATTATTAAGGAGTGGCACAGGGCAGTTAAGGCAGCCCTGGCATGGGCTGCCTCATCATGAAGTCATAACACTTGACCCGAAGCCGGTCAGCTTTCTATCCTTTTAATACTTGCCCCGAGTGCGTTGAGCCTGACATCCAGGTTCTGGTACCCGCGGTCTATCTGCTCTATGTTGTGAATGATGCTTCTGCCTTCCGCACTCATCGCAGCAATGAGCAATGCGACGCCAGCCCTTATGTCAGGGCTGCTCATCGAGATGCCTCTCAGCTTCTGCCGGCGCTCAAGCCCTATCACCGTGGCCCTGTGAGGATCACACAAAATGATACGGGCTCCCATGTCAATCAGCTTGTCGACGAAGAACAGGCGGCTCTCGAACATCTTCTGGTGAATGAGCACACTTCCTTTTGCCTGTGTTGCAACGACGAGAAGCACACTTAGCAGATCAGGTGTCAGTCCCGGCCATGGATGATCATATATTGTAAGCACTGACCCGTCCAGGTAATTTTGCACCTCATACATAGACTGCTCATGTACAATGATATCGTCCCCTTCAGTGGTCAGATCAATACCGAGCTGTCTGAATTTCTCCGGTATCACACCGAGATGTTCTATTCCGGCATCCTTGATTCTCAGTCCTGAACCTGTCATTGCAGCCAGTCCGATAAAGGATCCTGTTTCTATCATATCAGGCAACAGCCTGTGCGAGCAGCCGTTAAGCGAAGACACCCCTTCTATTGTCAGCAGGTTTGACTTTATGCCGCTTATTCTTGCACCCATGCGGTTCAGCATGAGACAAAGCTGCTGAACATAAGGTTCACACGCGGCATTATAGATCGTGGTAGTCCCCTTCGCCATTACCGCAGCCATCAGGATATTGGCCGTTCCGGTTACTGAAGGTTCATCGAGCAGTAGTGAGTTACCGACGAGACCGTCGGTGGTGAGGTTATAATACCCCAGGCCGTATTCGTAGCTGGCATTCACTCCAAGCTTCTCAAATCCAACGATATGGGTATCCATTCGCCTGCGGCCAATCTTGTCTCCGCCGGGCTTGGGAATAAATGATTTCTTAAATCTTGCCAGCAGGGGCCCTGCAATCATGACTGATCCCCTGAGCTGATTTGCCTTCCTGTGAAAGGCAGGATCGGTCAGTTTTTCCGTATCAATCTTCGCTGCCCTGAATGAGAAGGTATCTTCATTTATTCGCCTGATCTCTACGCCGAGGTCGGTGAGGATCTCCGTAAGCAAACGCACATCAAGAATATCAGGGATGTTGGAGATCACCACCTCCTCCTTTGTCAGGAGGACTGCGCACATCACCTGTAATGCCTCATTCTTTGCTCCCTGTGGGACGATCACTCCGCTGAGCTTATTTCCTCCTGTGACTTCAAATGATTGCATAATTGTTTTTTTCCGAAGCTACAATAACTGTTTTAATTCTTATCATTGTGACAATGATTGAGATTGAAAAAAATATAAATCTGAAGCCCTTCAGCACCTTTGGCGTTGATGCCGTGGCACGGTACTTTTGCCGGCTGAGGCAACCGGATGAGCTCGCCGGACTTTTTGAAAATGAAGGTGCCAGGTTTGTAACCGGTAGTTCGGGGAATATTCTCGTGCTCGGGGAGGGAAGCAATATTCTTTTTACAGGAGACTACTCCGGCCTGGTGATAAAAAATGAGATCATGGGGGTGAAGGTACTTGAAGAAGACGAAAACAGTATCCTTATTGAAGCCGGAGCAGGGGAGAGATGGAATGATCTTGTCGGATATGCAGTAGGGAGAAACTGGAGCGGCATGGAAAACCTGGGAGGCATTCCTGGTACCGTTGGTGCATCCCCTGTGCAGAATATCGGTGCATACGGAGTCGAGGTCTCTTCCCTTATCGAAAGAGTCAGTGCATGGCAGGTTGGCAGAAAGAAGTGGCTCTCTCTGAGTAAGGCCGATTGCAGGTTCGGGTACCGTGACAGTATTTTCAGGCATGAGATGAGGAACGATGCAATCATTGTTGCGGTGGCATTCAGGCTGGAGAAGGGGACGGCGGCGAAGACACTCTCTTACGCAGCTCTCGCTGATGAACTGCGCAGGAGAAGCATTTTACATCCTGATGTCAGGGATGTCTATGAAGTAGTTCAGGATGTCAGGAGAACAAAGCTTCCCGATCTGAAGGTCATGGGTAACGCCGGCAGTTTCTTCAAGAATCCGGTCATTGATGCATCCCATAAGCTCAGCCTGGAAAAGCGATATCCTGATCTGAATTCTAACCCTCAGGGCAGTGGCTTCAAGATACCTGCAGGATGGCTTATTGAAAAGGCCGGATGGAAGGGTTTCAGGTCGGGTGATGCAGGATGCTATGAGAAGCAGGCATTGATCCTGGTTAATTACGGCGGAGCCACTGGAAAAGATATTCTTGAGCTTTCGGAACGGATACAGGTATCCGTCATGGAAAAGTTCGGCATCTCTCTCGAGAGGGAGGTCAACCTGATCCCCTGACTTTTTCTTTAAAGATTTCCGTTTTCGAGTAAGGGTAATACCCTCTTTTCTGTTCTATAGCATTGAGAAGATGTTATGGAGCGAGATTCAATTGAGAAATTCAAAGTTTACTCATCAACTCTCTTTTTTGTGTTAAAGTCTGTTTATCAGTTATTTTCCCCGGAAAGTACAGATATAATTTTTATACCCTGCCTAACCAAAAACGGACGCCTATGAAATAACAAAGAAATGAAAAAAGGACCGGGAGATGCTGTAACATCCCCGGGTCACAGCTCGGTGTTAAACTACCATATCCGGTTTGTCAGCCATTCCGGATATGACCTACTCTAAACTTAAAAAACCTAATCAACACTATGAAAAAAAGTAAAGAATCTGAACATACGGATTATCGATTCAGTATGTTAAGATTACTGTTTATAATGAAATTATGTTTCATTATTGCAGTGATCAATGTTTCTACAATATCTGCTAACAATCCTGCCCAGGGCAGTCAACAGCAGAAGAGGATAACAGGGACCATCACTGATTCTTCGACGGGTGAGACACTGCCAGGTGTCAATATCGCGATGAAAGGCACCTCTGTTGGAACGATAAGTGACGCTGACGGTAAGTATGATCTTACCATACCTGATCCGAACGGTACCCTGGTATTCACCTTCATAGGGTATAAAACCCAGGAGGTTTCATCAGCCGGGAGGCAGGTTGTGGACGTTGCCCTCATACTTGAGGAACTCGCACTCGAGGAGGTTGTCGTTGTGGGATACGGCACCAAGACAAAAAGCACTGTAACCGGATCAATTTCAACTGTCTCCTCAGCGGAGCTAATGAATACTTCAGCACCCACCGTTGCTGCAGCACTGCAGGGAAGGGTCTCCGGGCTGTATGTTACCCCGGCAAGCGGACAACCGGGAGCAGGAACGAATGTCTATCTGCGTGGCCCGATCTCAATCAGCGGAGGCAAACCTCTTTATGTCGTTGACGGTACTCCAATCGAAGATTTGAGCTATAACTTCAATATGGCGGATATCGAGTCTATCAACGTGCTCAAAGACGCATCCGCTGCCGCTATTTACGGTGCAAAGGCTGCCAACGGTGTTATACTTATTACCACTAAACGTGGTTCCAAATCAAAAGCAGTTGTAAACTTCAGCGCAATGTACGGTATCCGTAACGTTATCAATATGCCTGTAACGTTTCAGCGTGATGATTACATTGCTGCAAAGAAACTCTTCGGATATAACGTCGAAGATCTCTTCGGTCCTGAAAGCGGCTGGAGCAGCCTGCCCGACACTGACTGGCTCGACGAATGGTATGATCCGGGTTCAGAACAGGACTATACCCTCTCCATGTCAGGAGGAGGCGATGTGTCAACATTCTATGTATCAGCAAACTACAATAAAGTTGTCGGTAATTTTCTGGACAACTGGATTGACAGGTTTACCGTACGTATCAATTCAGATCACCAGGTTACAAAAAGGATAAAGTTTACTGAGAGCGCTTACGTTGTGAGCGGTATTGAGAACCCGCCCGGAACGCCAGGCAACGGTTTTCTTACTTTCAGGCATGACCCTGTCATGCTTGTTTACGATGAAACCAATCCGGCAGGTGGCTGGGGAAAGACACCAAAAGGTTTCCAGGGATCCAATAACGTTGCCCGGGCGCTGACTGATATGACAAAATATAAAAATACCATTGTATATCTCGCCGGAAGTCTTAATTACGAGATTATCAAGGGTCTGAACCTCAACGCTGCCCTCGGAACCACACTGGCATACCAGGATGGTTATTATTACCAGTATCCCTATGATGACGGAGCTTTTGCAATGCTTGAGGATTTTACGGACAGCAATACCAAGAAGCAGCAGTATGTTGCCACCTACACTGCGAATTACAGCAAGGAGTTTAAAGGCCATGCTGTTTCCGCACTTCTCGGATACGAAGCTCGGCGCAGTGAGAACCGTTACGTCATCTACCGTAACAGGGATTCATTCGTTAGCGAGCCGCAGTCATCGACGCAGGCAGCCGGGATAGCAAACCTTACAGCTGATTTTCAGAATACCGATGCACTTGACCGCATACTGTCTCAGTTTGCAAGGGTTGAATACGGATACATGGCAAAGTACCTTTTGACTGCCAATATACGCAGGGACGGTTACGGGTCAAAGTTCGGACCTGAAAACCGTTACGGGATCTTCCCGGGAGTTTCGGCTGGCTGGGTAATTTCGAAAGAGAGTTTCATGAGCAACGTGAAGTTCATGAACATGCTGAAAATGAGAGCCGGCTATGGTATTCTTGGTAATGCAGTCGGTCAGGATTTTGCATTTACAAACTATTACGAAAGCGGAGTTTCTTATGACTGGAAGACTGACGGAACAGCTGCAAGAGCAACTGCTCTCGCACAGGCCAGTAAGCTGCCCAACCCCAATATTCAGTGGGAAGAAGTTGCAACAGCTAACGTTGGTTTTGATGCCGGATTCTGGGAAAACAGGGTTGTAGTGAATGTCGACTTTTATTCGAGACAGACCAAGAAGATGCTTTATGATATAATGATTCCGCCTTCAGCAGGTGTGGGAACGAGTGTCCCTGCCAATATAGGCCAGATGAGCAACAAGGGTGTGGAATTCAACATAGAATATCGTGATGAGGCGGGTGATTTTAACTACTTCGTTGCTTTCAACGGAGGATTCAATAAGAATGAGCTGATATCACTGAACCCTGAGCTTGAAAGGCTTTTCATCAGCAGCGGTAACATCGGTACCGGAGAATCCGGACAGGGCTTCTACGGTCTGGTATATCCGTGCCGGTCAGAACCGGGGCAGCCCCTGGGTCAGTTCTATGGTCTTGAGACGGCTGGTATCTGGGCAACCAATGCAGCTACGGGTGAAACACGGCCTACATACAGCGGATACACCCCAAAGGCAGGTGACCTTATTTATGTTGACCAGAATACCGACGGCAAGATTGATACAAAGGATATGACCTACATTGGAAATCCCTGGCCGAAATTTACTTATGGAATTTCGTTAGGTGCAACATGGAAGAATATCGAGGTGAGAGCATTATTCAACGGTGTGGTAGGAAATGAAATATACAATGCATTCGAGTCATGGGAGTATGTATTCTTCTCCGACTATAACACCACGCAGAAGATTTATGAGACCTCCTTCTTTGGTGATGCCGGGCTTACGAACATACCAAGGGCAGGTACACTGACAGATCCTGACAGGAATAAGAACTGGGGTGCTGTATCTGACTATCACGTGCAGTCAGGATCATACCTCCGTATGAAAAACCTCCAGCTGTCATATACCCTCCCGGCCAACGCACTGAATAAATTGCATATAAGTGCCATGAAAATCTTTGCCTCAGCTGATAACCTCTTTGTAATTACGAAATACAAGGGCATGGATCCTGAGATACCGGCACAGGGCGGAAGCATCCTGGCGCAGGGACTGGATTTCACCAGCCAGCGCTATCCTCTTTCAAGGATTACTTCCCTGGGGATTAATGTGACATTTTAACTCTCAATACCAGATGATCATGAAATTAAAATTAAAATATTATGCATTGTGGCTGATACTTTTCAGTCCAATACTTCTGATCTCATGCGGCGACGACTTCCTGGATGTAACAGATCCTACCGTCCTGTCTGTGAGTGTATTTCCTGAAACCGTTGCAGACATTGAACCGCTTGTGGTAGATTGTTACGGAAGGCTTCAGGAGGGATTCTTCGGGGCATACATCAGAAATACGGTGTTGCTTGAACATTCAGAGGATCATGGATATAACGGAGCCGAATTCAATGAATGTGCTCTCAACATCCTCAATCCGGATATGAACTTTGTCAGAATTTACTGGGGAGAACCGTACCTGAATATTGGCAAGTGTAACATTGTTCTTGATCTGGTTAATACTTTCAGAGCGAGCGAAACAGTAACCTCTTCAGAACTGACAAAGCTTGATCAGTATGAAGGCCAGATAAGATTCATAAGGGCTTTGAACTATTTCTACCTTGTCAATTTCTTCGGGGAGGCTCCGATACTTACCGAAGCTGATAAGCAAAAGATGGGGGTCCCGATTTGGGATGCCATTCCTACAGACATTGAAGGGGCAACAAAGGCCAGGGCTACACAGGGTGAGGTATACAACTTCATCATTGCAGATCTGAAGGCAGCCGAGACCCTGCTTGACGGAGTTGTGTTTTCTGAGAAGCCAAGGGTGACAGAATGGGCTGTTAAAAGCCTTCTGGGCAAGGTATATATATATAACCTCCAGTACAGCCTGGCAGTGCCTGTTCTTAAGGATGTAATAGATAACAGTGGCAAATCTCTTGTCAGCTATACTACCTTCCGTAACATGTACCATGGGCAGAATGAATACAACACTGAGTCGATTTTCGAAGTCAACTTCACTCCTGACAAACTGGGCGGAACTGACTATCAGAATACCGGTAACCGTTATCCTAGATACGTTAGCGTGACTTATATAGATGGAGCAGGCAAGGAACAGACCAACGGCTTCGGCAACCTCTATGTTCATGACATGAACATCCCGCGCTACGGTTTTGACGATACCACCACCGTTAATCAGAAACGGCCTGATTATATTGCAAAGTCAAAACTGATACGTCTCGATAAAAGTGTTGACCCCAGGTTGTATGTCTCAATGTATCAGCCGTATGTCGACAGTATCTATTATGAAAACGTTTGGAGAAAGATAGCCAAAAACCGCATGGAGTCTTATTCAAATGTCCACTACAAAGCCTGGAATAACGCCAAGTATAACGTTATCAACTATTTCTGGCGCAACCAGCAGTTGTGTGAGATTAATATGTATGTTTTGCGGCTTGCCGATATTTACCTGCTTTATGCTGAAGCCTTGATAAAAACCGGAGATGCAACCCAGGGACTTGAATATATCAACAAGGTTCACCGGAGAGCATATGACCAGCCTGTACATACACCTTCTTCTTATGACTATACTTCACTTACAGCCCGCACAAAGACGGTTGACGCTACTGATCCCCTTGCCACTGACCCGCTTAAATATGAAAGATGGGCTGAGCTTTTTGCAGAGGGTAACTGGTGGCTCGACGTTCGTCGTTTTAACCTTGGTGCCGCAGAGACTGCATATTACAAGAAGGTTATGGGAGGTACACTGGAATGGAATAATGATAAATACTCCATGCCAATACCGACCGGTGAAGTTAACAGCAATTCACTCCTGATACAGAATCCGTAACCGTTGGAGGTTGCCACTGTAAAGCATGATATCTGTGGGCACAAGCCCTTTATTAGAGGATCTTGTGTCCACAGATATATTACAACTTAACATTATTAACCTTGATAGTATGAAGAAACTTCTGACCAGCAGATCACTATACCTTTTTGCAGCCATATTATATTCTTTATTCTCTGTCCAGTCTTTTGGTGCCGGCGAGATTAAAAGCGGAGCCCTGAAGGTCGGGGCAGCGAAGGTATGTATTAATCCCCCTGATAATATGTTCCCGGCCAAAGGCGAATACCAGGATTTTATCGGAATCCATGATTCGCTCTTTGTCAGAGCTATAGTAATGGATAACGGTGCGGTAAAATCAGCTCTTATTTCAATGGATATGAGCGGCGTACCGGAAGGTGAGTTTTCAGGCTCGGTTGCAGCTGCACTGGGAATACAGCCTGAACATTTCTTTGTGTGTGCAACACATACTCACAACGGCATGAGGCTGGCCAGGAACGACAATGCGAGTGAGTATTATAACCTGATAAAGAACGCGACCATTAAAGCGCTCAAAGATGCCAGTTCGAAACTGCAGCCGGCCAGGGTGGGATATGCAACAGGCAAGGCTTATGTGAATACCAACAGGGATCAGAAACTCGGGGAGGGATACCATATGGGATATGTGCCTGACGGACCAACCGACAAGACTGTCGCTGTGTTATCCTTTACATCACTTACCGGTGAGCCCATCGCCATCTATGCGAATTACCCTGTCCATGCCGTTGTGATGTACAGGGCAAAAACAAAGGACGGACATCCGGAAGTATCAGCTGACCTGCCCGGAGCGACAGCCCGGTATGTTGAGGCACACTTTAATAACGCAGTAGCGTTGTGGACGAGCGGTGCCGCCGGTGATCAGAATCCCCTTTTCATGGCGAATTATAACCAGGACGGGCCTGATGTCTTTGATGAGGGCGCAGCCGGGTATGCTATTCTGGATGTACAGGCCCGCAGGCTTGGGGAAGAGATCGTCCGCGTAACGAAATCAATCAGGAATACAAGCTCATCGGTGCAGATATGGGGGAAAAAGAGTACTGTCAGTTGTCCCGGAAGAAAGAGAAAGTATCCTCCTGATCCAAACGTTCCTCGCCAGGGGTATCTGGCTCCTGCCAGGATAGAGATGATCGAGGGAGACCCTGTGACAATACCACTTCATTTGCTGATGATAAACGACATTGCGCTTGCAGGTGTGTCGGCAGAAGTCTTTGCCGAGATCGGAATGCACCTTAAGGAACAGTCTCTCTTTGACCGCACTTTGATGGTCACTCATCTGCCTGATAAAGTTGGGTATATACCTACAGATAAGGCATTCCTGTTACCGTCTGAAAAGGCAATCGTGAATAACCTTGCCCCAGGCTGTGCTGAACCATCAATGATCAGTGCATTCACACAATTGATGGATGAGTATGTTACTCTGAGAAATTCAGTCAAATAGAAATAACCACAATGAAAATCGGCAGGCGTGGATTTCTGAAATATTCAGGCGGAGGACTTGCAGGAATAAGCCTGGCTTCTCCCATGGTCTATGCATCATGTGATGGTAAAGCCGGAGTTAACGATAATCAGGTGCTCTTCATCGGTGATAAAATTGCCGTAGCTGAAACAACGTCCGGTAAAGTAAGAGGGTATATCCTGAGGGATGTTTATTATTTTCTGGGCATACCTTACGGAGCTGATACTTCCGGAGCCAATCGCTTCATGCCCCCGCAGAAGCCGGAGCCATGGAATGATATTTTCCCTGCAATATGGTGGGGTAATGCAGCCCCGCAGCTTATTGAGGGCATCTATTCAGGAGAGAACAGGTACAGGGCTTTCAGGCATCATGCCAATTTTGACGATATCAGCGAGAACTGTCTCTCGGTCAATGTATTCACCCCTGGCTATAATGACGGTAAGAAGCGCCCTGTTCTCGTGTGGATGCATGGTGGCAGCTGGAATTACGGCATCAGCATTGAGCACGACGGGGTCAACGGCGAAAACCTTGCACGTCACGGAGATATTGTGTTCTGCTCAATAAATCATCGGCTTGGTCCGCTGGGATTCTCTGACCTCTCTGCTGCAGGCGGCGAAAAGTTTGCTGCGTCAGGCAATGCAGGCGCTCTTGACCTGGTCGCGGCTCTTGAATGGGTACATGATAACATAGAAAACTTCGGAGGTGATCCGGGAAATGTCACAATAATAGGACAATCAGGAGGCGGTGGAAAGATCATTACCACCCTGGGAATGCCTGCAGCAAAAGGATTGTTTCATAAGGCGATAGCCCTTAGCCCCGCGAGCATGGAACTCAGGGACAAGGAAATGAAAATGAAAGTCGGCGAGTATATCCTCAGGGAAGCCGGCTTAAAAGCCGGTCAGGCTGACGGACTGCAGAAACTTACATGGAGAGAATATTATGCCGTTGCCCTGCGGGCTGCTGAAAAATACATCACAGATTCAGGAATAGAATCTGTTACACCTGTGCAGATCTTCCAGCCTCAGGTTGATGGAAATTTCATCCCTCAGCATCCGGTAAATCCTGTCGCATCGCCATACGGCGCTGATATCCCCTTGATATTAAGTTCTACAACCAATGAAAATTCAAATGCTTTCAGGGATTCTTCCCTGGAGGAAATTTCATTTGAAGGGGTGAAGGACGAAATGGCGAAAGTATATGGAGAAAAGGCCGGGGAGGTAGTTGACGCATATGCCAAGGCATTTCCTGACAGGAAACCGGTTGAGATATGGTCAATGGCCAACAGATTCAGACAGGGCTCCGTGGTGGTTGCTGATGCAAAATCAAAACAGACCGCACCGGTTTACCTTGCCTGGTTTGGCTGGTATCCGCCTCTGTTCGATAACCGCATGAGGGCATTCCATTGTATTGACCAGTGTTTCTGGTTTTATAATACCGATCTGATGCTCACCCATACCGGAGGAGGAGCAAGACCCAGGGCTCTCTCAGAGAAGATGGCAAACACTCTTCTCAGGTTCATGAAGACAGGTAATCCGAACGGAGGAGGGCTGCCTGACTGGCCTGAATACTCTTCAGAAAAGGGGGAGATGATGTTTCTTGATGATATCCCTGAGGTCCAGTTTGATCCCGACAGGGAAGCCAGAAAAACCCTTCCGCCATATTTTCAATAGACAAACAATTCAGGAATCTAAACCGATGAAAATGAAAAAAGCTATAAACACATCAGTTGTATTGCTAATATGCCTTTTTACCCTTAACCTGACTGCAGCCGCTCAATCGGGTAATCTGAGGGTGGGTGCAGGCAAGGTGAGTATTACACCGCCTGATTATATGTTTCCGACAGGCGTTGAACACAAGAACTTCATAGGTGTTCATGATTCTGTCTTTGTCAGATCAATCGTTCTTGACAACGGAATAACCAGGGCGGCTCTTGTTTCGCTTGAGATGGGTAACCCTCCTGAAAAGGAGGAGTTCTATGAGGCTATAACCAGGGAACTGAATATCAGGGCCGAGCATCTGTTCATCAGTGCCACCCATAGTCACAACACATTGTCGATCGATCAGTATCCCGGGAAGAATGCAGCGATATATTACGACCTGGTAATTAATGCTACCATAAAGTCATTAAAGGATGCCACTGCCAGGCTTCAGCCTGCCCGGGTCGGTTACGCGACCGGCAAGGCTTATGTGAATACAAACCGTGACCAGAAAATAGGAGAGGGGTATCATATGGGTTACAATCCTGACGGCCCTTCGGACAAGACCGTTACTGTGGTCACCTTTACCTCGCTGTCAGGAGACCCCATTGCTGTGTATGCCAACTATCCGTGCCACGCCGTGTTAATGTACAGGGCAAAGACCAGGGATGGTCACCAGGAACTGTCAGGAGACCTTCCGGGAGCTACATCGCGCTATATCGAGAGTCACTTCAACGGTCTCGTAGCAGTCTACGGTGACGGGGCAGCCGGCGATCAGAATCCGCTGTTCATGGCAACGTATAACCAGGATGCACCTGATGTATATGACACAGGGGCAGCCGGTTATGCTATCCTTGACGTAATGTCACGCCGTCTGGGCGAGGAGATGGTACGTCTCATAAGGGCTACAAGGAATACTTATTCAACGGTAAGCATCTGGGGTAAGAAGAAAATTGTCACATGTCCCGGAAGAAAGAGGAAGTATCCTGCTGACCCGAACGTTCCGACAGGAGGATACCTGGCACCTTCCGTCATCGAGATGGTTGACGGTGATCCGGTGTCAATACCACTGCACCTGCTTATGATTGGCGACATCGCCTTCGCAGGTGTCGCCGGTGATTTCTTCACCGAAATAGGTATGCACATCAAGGAACAGTCAGTCTTTGACAGAACACTGATTGTCACGAAGATGCCCAAGCTGTCGAAGGTGCCGAACAATGTCGGGTACATCCCCACTGATAAGGCTTATCTCATGCCTTCTGAAAAAGCAATATACAATCCGTTGAAACCGGGTTGCGCAGAAACTTCCGTTATCGATGCTTACAATGCAATGATGAATGAATATATCTCTCTCAGAACAAAATGAAACCAAATCAAAAACATATTATGAAAAGAAATGTACTGACAATGACAATAGCATTACTGGCAACAGTGCTCATGCTCACTGGTTGCCAGAACTCCCGGACAGATGCTCCAAAACTGAGCAACCTCGAGCTGGGTTACTTCAAGACCAACCTTGAATTTGTAAGATTCGGGATGAATGAGACCTTCTCCCCTGATTCGGCCAGTTACACTGTGACAGTTGAGGTCTCGCGCACTGACAGCATAGTCATAACACCCCGGCTTCCCGAAGATATTACTGATGTTGTGATAACAATCAATGATTCTGTCGTGAAGGCAAATGAGGGTTATAAGGTCGATGTCAACATGGGTGACAACCCTTTCACCATCAGGGTAAGCAAGGGCAGGAAGAATGCGATGACATATAATCTCCTTGTCACACAGAAGGATCTGTCTGCAGTTTACGTCTCTGAGAAGGTGATGGAAGGGGTATGGCGTATCTACGATTTTGGAGCATTCCCCGGCAATGAGAACTTTTACCTGGTTGAAGGTGATGGCAAAGCCCTGTTGTTTGATACGGGAATGGGCAAAGGTGACCTGGCGGCCTATATAAAAGGGCTGACAAGCCTGCCGGTTGATGTCGCCATCACACACGGCCACGGTGATCATTTCAGGCAGGTGGACCAGTTTAAGGAGAGCACAGTCTATATTCATGAAAAAGATCTCGGCATGCTGCCACCGGAACTTATCACTCCCAGGTTCAAGACCATCAGGGGGGGCTATGTGATCGACATTGGAGGAGGGAGACGTTTTGAGGCCCTTGAACTGCCCGGTCATACTCCGGGTTGCCTGATCTTCCTTGATGCTGCCAACAAACTGGCCACAGGCGGCGACGCAGCAGGGTCGGGTGACAGGGTTCATGCTTACAACATTCCTTTCGATGCTCTGAATATATATGCTGAGGCGCTGAGAAAGATTGAGGCCAAAATCAAGGACCTTGACGGACTCACAATCCTTACCGGGCACTATTACCAGGAGAAGACACCGCTTACCGGTGCCACCGGCAAACAATTTATTACCGATATGCGGATACTGACCGAGAAGGTGCTCAGCGGTGAAATAGTGGGCAAGACAGCCTATACCGTAAGAAACGGACAGGTAAGAGAGCTCAGGCAGGCTTACTATGGCCTGGGAGGCCTCTGGTATAACCCGAACAACTAAAACTAACTGATCATGAAAAACAGGAGAAAAGTACTGGCCACCATACTGGCTGCAATGATATTTATCGGGATGAACACACAGTCTGCATTTGCCATGCAGGCTGACCCGCCCGTACTGTCAGGGATTGAACTGGGGTACTATAAAACCGATATTGAGTATGTAAAATGCAGCCTGAATGAACCGTTTGCATATGATAATAACACCTACACGGCTACAGTTGACCAGTCATATACTGCAAGTATGTTTGTGACACCCTTCCTCGATAAGGACCAGGAAGGGATCCTTATCAGAATTAACGGTATTTATGCTAACTGCGGCGAAAGATACAGGCTCGAAGTGAAGATGGGTGATAATCCTGTTCAGATCTCTGTGACATCGAAAGACGGTTCGGTCAATACCTATAATCTGAATATCATAAGGAAAGACCTGTCGGAAGAATATGTGTCAGAGCTTATTGGAGAAGGAGTCTGGAGGATAAAGGATTTCGGCGGATTTGTGGGGGATGAAGACATGTATCTTATTATAGGTGAGAAAAAGGCACTGTTGTTTGACACAGGAATGGGTAAGGGTGATCTGGCAGGTTATGTAAGGAAACTGACAAATCTGCCCCTGGAGGTAGCCATATCACACGGAGCTCGCGATCACCACGGGCAGAATGATCAGTTCAGCAATAATAAGGTGTACTATCCTGAAAAGGATATAAACCGCCTTCCCGCCACAATTGACAAATCAAAGTATGTGCTGGTAAAGGAAGGAGACAAGATTGACCTGGGAGGAAGAATTTTTGAAGTGATAGATCTGCCGGGCCATTCTATTGGCCATGTGGTTTATCTTGACAGGGAACACAACCTGGCTTTTACGGCAGACATCCTCGGTTCAGGCGATAAGGTTTACATGCAGGGGAACAGCCGTACGACTATGGAAGTTTACCATAAAGGTCTGAGACATTTCGAGGAAAAGGTCAAAGGTCTCAATGGCCTGACACTACTGGTAGGGCACTCTTACCAGACAAAAACACCGCTTACCGGAGTGGCCGGGTTGCAGATGATAACTGACATGAGAATTCTTGCCGAGAAACTGATGAAAGGTGAGATCATCGGAAAACTTGTCTACAGTACTCAGAATGGGGTAACAGCCACAATGAGAGAGGCTCACTTTGGTCTGGCAGGGATGTACTACAACCCCGGGCTTCAGTAATGACCCGTGAATGAGACTGCAACAACTGCCAAGTAAAGAACTGAAATGCATATCATATGAATAAGACACTGACCCTTATGATGCTTGCAGCGACATTGTCGCTGCAAGCTCCCTCCCAGGGAGAGATCCCGCAGGCTGTGATCAGTAACAAGGTGATCAGGGCCAGGGTCTACCTGCCCGATGTACAGGCGGGCTATTACAGGGGAACCAGGTTTGACTGGTCAGGTGTCATGCCTGAACTCGAATACAAGGGACACAGTTATTTCGGACAATGGTTTGAAAAATATGACCCTTTCCTGCATGATGCCATCATGGGACCTGTAGAAGAGTTTGCTCAAATGGGTTACGAAAAAGCTGATACGGGTGGCACTTTTGTCAAAATCGGTGTCGGCACGCTTCTCAAACCTGCCGAAGACAGATATAACAGGTTCAATTACTACAAGATAGAGGATCCGGGCACATGGGAGGTGAAGAAGAAAAGTGGCCAGATACTATTTGTTCACCAGCTTGAACACAAAGATTACGGTTATAAATATGAAAAGACGGTAAAGCTGGCAAATGGAAAACCTGTCCTCGAAATAATCCATTCCTTGGAAAACAGGGGAGAGAAAACAATTGAAACGAATGTCTATAATCACAATTTCTTCGTAATCGATGGAAGGTACACCGCGCCCGGGCTGAAAGTTATTTTTCCGTTTGAACTGAAGATTGATTCAACCAGGATAAGCAAACTGGCTGAAGCAAAGGATAATACAATAACAATCACAAGAGAGTTTGTTAAGGGTGAAACGACCAATCTGGGTTCCATTACCGGGTTCGGGGCTGATACAGCGGATTATGACATCCGGATAGAGAATCACAACACAGGCGCCGGGGTAAGGATTACAGGAGACAAGCCTATTACAAGGCTCATCTTCTGGGCATCACTGAAGGTGTTGAGCCCTGAGCCTTACATCAACATCAGAATTGAGCCAGGGGAGGAATTCAGATGGAAGATCAGGTATGAGTTTTACACCCTTGATAATTGACCGGAATAATTAAAATAAAAGGTAATACTATGTCAAACAAAGGGAATACTATTAAAGGAAACATTGCCGCAGGTGGTTATGCTTTGGCAAGGAAAGCCATCCGTTGCCTCGCACCATTACTGGTTCTGTGCAGCTTATGGTTTGCAATGCCTGCGAAAGCTCAGTCGGTGACTCCGTTTGATGCCGGCAAACTGGTCAATCAGGGTGACAATGTAAAATACGGTTCCTATATAGTTTATAAAATAGGTGATGGGATCTATCAGATTAACGATCCCGGAGTAACAACAGGCAAGGGTGGTGCCTGGGGGGTAGACATGTACCTGGTTTGCGGAGACAGTAAGGCCCTGATGATTGACCTTGGCAACAACTATATCGACGGCTATGAAAAGGATCTGATACCGCCACGGAAGAATGCTAAGGAAGAGTTTCTTTCGGTCGTCTACGGACTGGTCGGGAAACTGCCTCTTGAAGCTACCATCACGCACGCACATCCCGATCATGATGGAATGACAGGTGCCTTTACAGGAAAGAATGTCACGTTATGGATCCCGGAAGGGGAAGATATGACAGCACCGCAGACGCAGCACAAAATAGATCCCTCTGTCTATAAGACCTTTAAATCAGGTGAGAAGTCGTTCGACCTTGGCGGCGGCCGTATCGTTGAGACCTTCCTTGTCAGGGGGCATTCAAACGGTGGTACAGTTTATATACTGAAGAAGGATGGGCTGCTCTTTACCAGCGACGCGATCGGCTCAGGCATAGGCCAGGGCTTTGGCAGTGTTGAGAGGCTCAGATACCTGGCAGAAGACTCAAGAAAGCTGGTGGATCATATTAACGTAAACTTCTCCCCTTATGAGAGGTATGCATTAAGGGTTTACACCGGTCATAGCTGGCAGAATGCCTACGGAGGCTATATGAGCCCTAACAGGGATAAGGTCGACGTTGGCTACCTCGACTGGCGATTCGTTCAGGATGTGGCATCATGTGCAAACGGGATCTTCGAAGGCAAATGGCTTGTTGAAGGGAGCGGGCTTCAATATGTTGGCAAAATGGCCTACACAGACAGCTGGCCATCTGCCGGCGGAAGGGCAATTATGCTCTATGGCACCGGTACCGTAATATTACCTCTGGAGGTAGCCTATGAGGCTGCCGGATTGAAGATGCCTGTGAATGAGACAAAGTGATATGAATTGATAATAACAAATGAAAACGACTTTAACCCTTATTTCTTAACCTGTCATAATGACTATGCCTATGGAACAAACGAAATGAAAAAAGGACCGGGAGATGCTGTAACATCCCCGGGTCCGGTTCTGCGTTAAACACTCGTAACCTGAAAGTTAATTATTCAGGTTATCAATTAACCTAACATAAAAAACCTTTTAAACTATGAGAAAAAATGAAAAATCTGGACAAACAGATTATTTAATTGGCGCATTCAGACTGCTGCTGATAATGACATTCACTTTCATTATCGCAGTGACCTCTGTTTTTGCGGTGCCCGGTGCCGGACTCGGACCGGACAGCGAGCAGCAAAGGATTACCGGGAAGGTAACCGACGGCAAAACGGGGGAACCCCTTGGTGGTGTTGTCGTTCAGGTGAAGGGGACGATGACCGGAGAGATCACACTTGGAGACGGTACGTACAGCATACCTGTTACTGCAGATGCCCAGGCACTGCTATTCAGCTTTATCGGATACCAGCCGCAGGAAATAGCAATTGCTGGCAGGTCAGTAATTGATGTTGTAATGGCTGAAGAGGTGACTGCCCTTGAAGAAGTGATTGTAATAGGCTACGGTACCCAGAAGAAGAGTCTTGTAACTGGTGCAATAGCAAGCGTATCGAGTGATGATATTAAGAATTCATCTGTTACAAGAGCTGAACAGGTTCTGCAGGGAAAAGCCGCCGGGGTGCAGGTTATTTCCACCTCCGGTGCTCCCGGTGCAGAAATGAAAGTAAGAATCAGGGGTTACAGCTCCAATGGCGCTGCCGATCCCTTGTATATCGTTGATGGAATAAAGTCCACGAATATAAGTTTCCTCAACCCTGAAGATATTAGTAACATCGAAGTTCTCAAGGATGCAGCTTCATCAGCCATATACGGGGCAGAAGGAGGCAACGGAGTAATCCTTGTCACAACAAAAACCGGTAAAGCAGGGGTTGGAGAAATAAGTTACGATTTTCAGTACTCAGATCAGGTTGTCGGGAAGCTACCTGAAATGCTGAATTCAGAGGAATACGCAACTTATTTTAATGAAGCAGGATTATTTACGATCGATCCGGCTACGATAACACATGATACCGATTGGCTGAATTCAATATTTGAACATGGCAACTCCGCCAGGCACAATCTCTCTTTTACCGGTGGAACTGACAAATCAAAGTTTCTCTTATCCGTTTCCGCATTATCCCAGGATGGAATAGTTGTAATGGATAAAGACAGTTACAAAAGGTATACTTTCCGGCTTAATGCAGAAACACAAATTAAAAGCTGGTTAAAAGTAGGAACCGTTAATAACTATTCATATACCCAAAGAAAAACGGTCAGGGAAGACAACGAGAGTAGTGGAACCATATCTGCAGGTCTTTTAATGGATCCGCTCACTCCGGTAACCTATGCTGCTGACGAAGTTCTTCCGCCACATGTGCAGACTGCAATAAACGGCGGTAAGAAATTAGTCAAGAATGCAGATGGGCTGTATTATGGCATTTCTCCCTACATTACCAAAAACCCGTCGAACCCGTTCGTAGGCCTGGAGATTAATAATACAGCTACGAGATCATGGGTTTTGCAGGGAAATATTTTTGCTGACATACAACCGATAAAACAAATTACGTTCACATCAAGGCTTGGGTATGAGATAGGCAACACACTGACTGATGGCTGGAATCCGGTCTATTTTTATAATACATACCAGGCGTTTAATGATAATTCAAGTATAGTCGCCCAGGAATCAAATGCCAACTTCTGGCAATGGGAGAATTTTGTCAGCTATACGAATAAGTTCGGACTTCATAATGTGACCGCCCTTGCCGGTATGTCAGCAGAATCACGAGGCTATCAGTATATTAATGCATCTGGTGGAACAATGCTGGCCGAGAGCGATGAGTTTGCCCAGCTGAGCCTGGTTTCCTCACAGGCTTTGAGTGGAGTGGCCGGACAAAAGACTCTTGACAAGAAAGCATCATATTTTGCAAGAGCCTCCTATGATTATGCCAATAAATACATGTTCCAGGCCACTCTCAGGAGAGACGGAGCAGGAACTTCATTGCTGCCTCCGGATAACAGATGGGGCTTTTTCCCATCATTCTCAGCAGGCTGGTTATTCACAAACGAGTCTTTTATGCCAAAATCATTTCTCAGTTACGGTAAGCTGAGAGCCAGCTGGGGACAGAACGGCAGTCTCTCCAATCTTTCAAATTATATGTACAACTCGGCTGTCAACCTGCAATACCTCCTTTATGAGCTTGGTGATAATGTCCTGTACACGGCTGCTGCCAGAAATCAGCTTGACAACCAGGACCTGACATGGGAAACAAGCATTCAGACAGATATCGGGTTAGATCTCAGGATGCTGAAAGATAAACTCACCCTGACCATGGATTACTTCTACAAGAAGACTACTGATCTGATAACTCCGAATACACCTCCTCTTGAAGCTGGTAATACCGCTGCCATGGTGAATGGCGGTGATATTTTAAACACGGGTTTTGAGTTTATGGCTGAATACAAGAATAATAAAGGTGAATTTAACTATAGCATATCCGGGAACTTTACAACACTGCATAATGAGGTTACTTATCTTAACCCGTCTATCCAGAGGATTCTGGGTGGCCAGTCATCGGGTGCAGCAACATTTTTTACGGCTTTTGAAAAAGGGCTGCCGGTATGGTATTTCAGAGGTTATAAGACTGATGGTATAAATATGACAACAGGCCAGGCCAATTTCGTTGACCAGAATGATGATGGCCTAATCAACGAGAACGACAGGGTATTTATAGGCAGTTCAATACCAGATTTTACCTATGGTGCCACCGTCAATCTGTCCTTCAAGGGCTTTGACTTCAATGCAAGCCTACAGGGGCAATCAGGCGGACAGAATATGATTCTTTGGATGAGAAATGACCTTCCGGGATCAAATTTCCCCAAATTCTTATATGAGGGTCGCTGGACACCGGGAAGCACGGATGCAACCCGGCCAAAAGCAGGATTTAACCCAAATACTCTTCTGAGTGACCAGATGCTTTTTGATGCAAACTTTATCCGCATAAAGCAGATTCAGCTGGGGTATAACCTTCCGCAATCGCTCTTGCAGGTAATTAAGCTGAAGTTTGTCAGGGTTTACGTGTCTCTGGAGGATTATTTTACATTCACCAATTATCCTGGAATGGATCCTGAAGCTGGCAGTACTACCAACAGTCAGCTTGGCCTTGACAAGGGGATGTACCCGATTACCAAAAAGGCAATCTTTGGAATTTCTGTTACGCTATAATCTAAAAACGTAAGCTATGAAGACGAAATATTTTCTGTTTTTTGTATTTTCAATTGTACTGCTGAGTGCCTGCGAGGAATTTTTGGATACCAAACAGCCAGGTGTTTTTACAGTTGATGAGTTCTATAAAACCGACCAACAGGCCTTTCAGGCTATCCTGGGATGCTATGATTACATTCAGAATGTTTGGGAAAATGTGGAATATGTGCCGCAACAAACATATACTATGATGTCTGATGAGGTTTATGCAGGCGGCAGCCTGAGGGGTGATGCACTGAGGCTCGAGGAGGTAAATGAATTCCGCCATAGTTCAAACAACAGCCTTATGTCTGACCTTTTCAGCCAGTCATACAATGGTATATACAGGTCGAATACCATCCTTGAAAGAGTCACTCCTGACACCGATATAAAGAAGCTTGTCATTGCAGAGGCAAAAGTCATGAGAGCTTTCTGGTATTTCCAGCTAGTATTTAACTGGGGCGATGTTCCGCTGGTAACAAAGGTGCTTGCACCTGAAGAGTATGCTCAGCCACGCACTCCGGCAAGCCAGGTGTGGGCACAGATTGAAAAAGATCTTAATGAGGCCATACCAGATCTGCCACTCAAAAGCGCACAAAGCAAGAGAGACAAGGCTAGATGGTCAAAGGGGGCTGCTCAATCGTTGCTGGGCAAAGTATATCTTTTCCAGGAAAAATATACTGAAGCTGCAAACGAGTTCGAGAAAGTAATTATTTCAAACGAATATAACCTGTATCCTGATTTCTCCAGAATACTCAGGAAGGATACCGAGCTGGGAGTAGAGTCTGTTTTTGAGGTTATGCAACCACTTACCTCATACTCAGCCACAAACGTTCCGCCCACAATCAACAATGTCGCGGGAGAAAGATCACGCTGGCAGCGGTTTATGGGTCCTAAAGGTGGCGGCTGGTTTGTTGGAAATACAACTACTTTGCCTATCGGGAATTCAGGATTTGGATTCTGGAATGCAAAACTTGAAATCTATCAGTTGTATGTTGATGCCGGTGATCCTGTCAGACGCGCAGGTACAATTTTAAGTGAAGCCGAAGTAATTGCAAAGGGCGGCAAATTGAGGAATCCGCTGTATAAAACCCCTGAATTGCCCCAGGGTACCCTGGCCTGGTCAAGCGATCCCTGTCTGCGACTGAAATATACTAACTGGAATGATGAAACACAGGGACCTACACCCAATAATAACATAAGTACCAACTACAGGTACATGCGTTTTGCTGATGTGTTATTGATGGCTGCTGAGGCCAATAACAGAAAGCCCAGCCCTGACGACACCAAAGCCCTTCAATACATCAACAGGGTAAGAGCAAGGGTAAGCCTGCCGGCTCTGACTGTCACAGGCAATGAATTATTCACTGCTATAAAACTCGAACGCAGACTTGAATTAATGTTCGAAGGTCACCGGTATCTTGACCTTATCAGATGGGGTGACGCTGCTGATGTTTTAAAGGACTGTGGCAAGAAAATACCTAAAGGGGATGGCACATTCTTGCTGATTCCGGATGCAGGATTCAAGGAAAGGAACTGGCTATGGCCAATCCCGGAGGTTGAGATGAATGTGAATCCGTTTATGACTCAGAATCCCGGTTTTTGATTCTTCCCGGAACAATTAATCAATAATCATAAACCTTTGATAACAGAAAAAGTCTCCTGACTGACAATATCATGAACATTGGTATAGCCATCAGGAGACTTTTTACTTTTTTAAATAATACTTAACCGAAGAGAGATGAAGAATTTTAAATTATTAACGGGTCTTGCTGTAGTCATTGTTCTGATTATGTCATGTGCCGGTAAACAAAACAAGCTGATAGATCCGATTGTGGATACTGAATATGGCAAGGTACAGGGTGTTGTCAATGAAACCGGTACTGTAGTAAGCTTTAAGGGAATTCCCTATGCCGCTCCACCCGTCGGAGATCTGAGATGGCGCGAGCCTCAGCCTCCTGCACCGTGGGAAGGGGTGCGCGATGCCACCAAATTCTGTGCAAACTGCGTGCAGGTGAACAACAGAAGACTTCCATGGACGGATGAATACATGATACGTGGTGAGTCGAGTGAGGATTGCCTTTTTCTGAATATCTGGACACCTGCCAGGTCATCTATGGATAACCTTCCTGTTCTTTTGTACATCCATGGAGGAGGCCTGAGAGAAGGCTCCGGTGCAATTGACGTCTATGACGGAGAAGAGCTTGCAAAGAAAGGGATTGTCGTTGTCACAATAAACTACAGAGTCGGTGCCCTTGGTTTCCTGGCACATCCATGGCTCTCAGCCGAATCACCGCATAATGCGTCAGGCAATTATGGATTTATGGACCAGGTAGCTTCCCTGAAATGGATGAAAGCCAATATCGCAGCCTTCGGCGGTAATCCTGAAAAGATTACCGTTGCCGGCCAGTCAGCAGGCTCGCGGTCTGTTCATCAGCTCACCGCATCACCCCTGGCAAAAGGGTTAATTTGCGGTGCCGTTACAATGAGCGGTGCAAGCATGGAGAGAATAACAACGTTTGTTTCTTCCGATACCGCTCTCGCCAGGGGAGTAAGGTTCGCCGAGTCTCTCGGCGTATCAAGCCTGGAGGAACTCAGGGCGAAGCCGGCTGCAGATCTGATAGCTGACTTCGGCGCAAGTATTGACGGTTATGTTCTTCCGGAAACCATGGTTGCCATTTTTGAAAAAGGGCAGCAGAATGACGTTCCTGCCATTGCCGGCCTCGTCTCTGATGAAGGCAGCTCACGCGAGGGATATGGTAAAAGCACAGTAGATGAATTTACTAAAAGTGTCAGGGAGACTTATGGAGCCAGGGCTGATGAATTACTCTCCCTATACCCGGCAAAAACAGATGAAGAGGCCGGTAGTATGTCAGTGGAGCTGGCACGTGAGAAGGGGCGGGCTGACCTGCATGAATGGGCTCTTTTCAGGGCACAGACAGCAAAGACCCCTGCATATACCTACTATTTCTCAAGAGGTATACCATGGCCGGAACACCCGGAATTCAATGCATTCCATACAGGCGATGTGATCTATTGGTTCAACAACCTTAAGAAACTTGATCGTCCTTGGACTCAGACAGATACCATTGTTGCCGAAACCGCCTCCTCTTACCTGGTGAATTTCGTAATTAAGGGTGATCCAAACGGTGAAGGACTTCCTCCATGGCCTGCACTTGAATCCGGAAAAGCTGAAACGATGGAACTGGGATCCGACATTCGCGTCATCCCTGTTGCATCTGAAGAAAAGATAGAGTTTTTCAAAGCTAAGTAAGACTTGACTTGGTTAGGGTTGAGGGTTGGTGAAAGAGGGGATATGACAAAACAAATTTCACATTCCCCTCTTTCTTTCAAACTCAGAGTCACTGCATCAATGTGTGATTTAATTTAAGCTAATTACTGTCAAAATGAAAACCAACAGAAGAGAATTTATTCAGACAATGGGAGCTGGAGTAGCCAGCTTAGGCGTTGCAGCCACCTTACCGTCATTTGCTGCTCAGAATACTGAACCTGCTCATGTTGCTAAAACCGGGGGAAGAAAGATGGTCTTCAGGGCTGATGATGTTGGTTTTTCAAAGGTGTGTAATATTGGAGCTTTCGAAGCTATTGAAAATGGTGTTGTTACTGTAGCAGCTGTTATGTTGGCTGACCCGGGTACCGAAGACGCTCTCGAGAGGCTAAAAGTTTTGCCCTGG
>Ga0209262_10000213_pt1 | contig 32060 bp, 31 predicted proteins | sample Lowcelwee11metaG_FD_187171 | JGI IMG/M metagenome (GOLD analysis project Ga0209262, IMG submission 187171) | Freshwater pond sediment microbial communities from the University of Edinburgh, under environmental carbon perturbations - Low... | ecosystem: Environmental > Aquatic > Freshwater >... | reverse complement strand
AGATAAGCAAATCCGATTGCCATCATGGGAACGGCATATATCGTAAATCGTAATCCAGCGAACATAGCAATGAAGCCTAGCCCTGCCAAAGGGAGGGTTACGAGGAGCGGGCGATAGGCGATAACCGCCATAATATAACCGATGCCAGATAATAAAAAGGTAATTGTATGACCACTGATCCGTTCAGCAAAAACGGTAAAAGGGATATTCCCTGCTTCTCGAACTGTGGAGACAACATCGTAATAGTGCAATGATACAGAAGGTGCGGTTAAGGTGTAAGTAGTTCCTAAAATATATGCTTTAAGACTTCCTAAAATCGGAGTAATGCCACCGGTAAAAAAATAGATTCCGACAATTGCAATAAAAATAGTCCAAAAATATTTGGCTGGAACCTCTTTACGATAATGAAAAATAGCAAATATAAGGAGTGCAAGAGAAATTTTGCTTATAAGAGGAATTGATAAAATTCCAATGAGGATAAAAAGGGCAATTTTGTAAAAATAGATATTTTTGCGATCAAATAAAACCGTATATCCAAGAATCATGAGGAACAGTCCTGTATCGAGCGTATAGGCTTGAGGATACCACCATTGATACAGAGCGATTGAAACAGTAATAGGGATAAGATAGCGGTTGCGTTGATGGGTTAGTGCGAGAATAAGAGAGTACATTTCCAAGACAGGGAAGACGATATTAAGCATATCAGTATCATAGTAGCCGGTCATTGTTCGATTGTAGTAACTGTGAGCAATTGAGCCAAGAAGTGCGGCAATAAACCCCATTGTTGTTTGGTTTAAGGCTCGTCCAATCAATATTATGGGGATAACAATCAGTGAGCCGATAAAGGCAGGCATATAGAGAATCAGCGTCTCAAAGCTAACCGGAATGATTTTAGCCAATAATGCGGTTAATTGAGACATAGCGGTATCAACGGGAGATAGATCGTTTTGTTGATGATTGCCTTGCAGGATATCTCGTGCTCCTTCGGCAAAATAATATCCATCATTATTGTTGAGCATAATTTCATTATTCCAATAAAATTGAGGAACAACACTGGAGGCTTCCACCCAAATAAAACGTAGTGATATAGAAAAAATATAAGCGATTGCAATCAAGATGAGGAGGGTAATGGTCGATGTTCGTTCTTCGCGCAATTTTAGCATAGGGTAGGTTGCTCCTCTTTTTGTAGGGGTATTTTAGCCAAAAGGCGTGTGTTTAGCAATTTAGTAGCGGTTTCAGTACAGAAAGAATACGCTGAATATCGTCATTATCCATAGATGAACCGCTAGGGAGACAAATTCCTTTTTTGAAAAATGTATCGCTTGTTCCATTGATACACCCTTTTGCATGACGAAAGAGAGGTTGCGCATGCATCGGTTTCCACAACGGACGAGACTCAATATTCTCTTTTTCTAAAGCAACTCGGATCTTTTCCGGAGAAAGATGCTCGGGTAATAGAATTGTTGTTAGCCATCGGTTACCTAGACTTGATGGGAGTTCCGGCATAAACGAAAGCCCGTCAATTGTATTTAGCTCTTGTTGGTAAAGATTAAAAATTTCTCGGCGTCTTTCTATCCGCTCCGATAAAACTTCCATCTGTCCGCGACCGATACCTGCGGTGATATTGGACATTCGATAATTGTAGCCATATTCGCTGTGCTCGTAATGAGGGGCATCGTCTCGTGCTTGGGTACTGAGATGACGTGCATATGAAATCAACGCTTCATCATGGCTTACCAGCATTCCCCCACTGCTGGTTGTGATGATTTTATTACCGTTAAAACTGTATATGCCTAGTTTGCCGAAGGTTCCGGTATGTTGCCCTGCAAAAGTAGCTCCTAGACTTTCAGCGGCATCTTCGATGAGATGAACTCCATAGTTTTCGCAAATACTCTGAATACGGACGACATCGGCACATTGTCCATAGAGGTGGGTGAGAATGAGAGCTTTGGGCTGTTTTTTGCCGTTTCTAGCTCTTTGGGATAGTTCCTCTTCAAGCAAATTTGGGTCGAGATTCCAGCTTGCAGTGTCGGAATCAATAAAAAACGGGGTGCATCGCTCATACAGTATAGGTGCTACTGAACCGATAAAGGTAAAAGTACTTGCCATCACTTCATCACCGTCTTTAACTCCAAGGACACGTAGTGCCAAATGGATAGCGGCAGTTCCGCTGCTTACCGCTAATGCGTATTTAGCCCCCGTATACTCTTTAATCTGTTTTTCAAATTCATCAATATTGCGCCCCACTGGTGCGATGTAATTAGCATGAAAAGCTTCTTGAATGTAGTTTAATTCATTTCCGCCCATATGCGGGGCACTTAAAAAAATTCGTTGATTCATAAATACCTCATTTTGCGTTGATGTAGCTAAATGCACCGATATCAGTCGCAAAGCCAAGTGCTAGTCTTTCTATATTCTGTACAACCCAGTTGTATTTGGTGGTTTTGCCTTCTTCTATTTCAGGATATTGCCAATTCGCAAAACGGTTAGTACTCATTTTTCATCCCCTTTGAACTTTTCCATCGTAGCGCTATTGCTTGAGTTAATATCGCTTCTATGTATAACTTTTAAAAAGGTCATCCATAGTATTCGCATATCGAGTAAAAACGATTGGTGATCGACATACCATACATCGTATTTAAATTTTTGTTCCCAACTGATAGCATTTCGGCCATTCACTTGAGCCCATCCGGTTATTCCCGGTAAAACGTTATGTCGTCTTTTTTGCTCATTATTATACAGCGGAAGATATTCTATCAAAAGGGGTCTCGGCCCCACAAAACTCATTTCTCCTTTTAGGACATTAAAGAGTTGAGGAAGTTCATCTAAACTCGTACTTCGAATAAACTTTCCTAACCCTATCAGCCTTTTTTCGTCGCTCAGGAGTTCTCCTTTATCATCTCTTTCATTTGTCATCGTACGAAATTTATAGATACCGAATATTTTTTCTTTATAGCCGGGGCGAAGTTGTCTAAAAAGTACGGGTTGCCCCATATTTATTAAAATAAGGAGACTTAACGTTAAATAAACAGGTAAAAAAAGGAGAATTAATAAGAAGGCTAATGTTCTATCAAAGAAAGATTTAATCATTATCATTTCCTCTTTCGTTTTCTAAAATCTCCTCCAGTTTGTTGGTTAGGATTTGAATAGAGTAATTTTCTTCAGCATATTTTCTAATTTTTTCACCTATTTCGTTCCTTTCTTCTTGAGACAAAGTATATATTTCTAAAATAGTCCGTACGAGTTGTTCAATATTGTCGGGCTCTATAGAGTATCCTGCATTAGCATCTTGAATAGGGTTGTTTTTAGCTTTTGTGGAAAATATTATAACTCTTCCTGCCGCCATATAATCAAATAGTTTGTTTGAACTAATTCCGTAATTAAATACCGGGCTATTTTTCAAATTAAAATAGAGTACATCACTCGATGCCAATATTTCAGATACTTGATTTTTTGGTACGGGGTTTTCAATGGTTATATTTGTTAGATTTTTAGAGTGTACGACATTTTTTAAATGTTCTTTTTCTGCACCATCACCAACTATTCGAAAGAAAATATTAGGTTCATTTTTTAATCTATCCGCCGTTTCTATTAACAGAGTCAAATTATTGGCAGCCCCGATAGCCCCTGTATAGCTTATGATAAACTTTTCTGATTTCTTTTTATTGACATAGTCTATAGAGCTTAAATCAACACCGTTTGAAATCCATATTATTTTGTCTCTGGTAACAAATTTCTCAATATACCGATACGCGTAAGGCAAATTTGTAATAATTTTATTTGCTTTTTTGTACAGATATTTTTCAAGCCAACTCAGTATGAGAATAAAAGGGTGCCATTTAGAGATGCCCATATCTATCAACGTCTGTGGCCAGAGATCTCTAACTTCCATAATAAACGGCACATTATATTTTTTAGACAATTTATAGGATGCAAATACGGCAAAAAGATGGACGGATGAGCCGATAATGATATCGGGCTTTTTCAAATTTAGTTTTGGGATGATTGTTAATACCTTGAATGTGTAACTCAACATGTTTTTTACTCTGGAAATGCCGTTTCCAAAATAAGGTGGAGTTTTAAACCAGATAAAATTTATTCTGTCTACCGTTTCTTGTAAATAATCTCTGTCGCCGTATTCTTTCATCTCTTTGTAGGCTGAGTAATGAAAACTAGAGGCTATAATGGTTACATTATGGCCTCTTAGAACAAGCTCTTTAGCGAAATCATAATGCCTAGTTCCTCCGCTCATATCAGGAGTGAGTGCATGGTGATTGAATATCCAAATATTCAATTAATACTCCAATAATTCTTTGATAATATTTGCACTTGCTTTGCCGCCGCCGTATAAATCCAAAAGGGTATTTTGGGTTGGAAAGGAGGAACGATTCTTAAAAGCAGTCATGATTTTTTCTTTGTCCGCCCCAGCGAGAATATTCATCCCTACTTCAGTCAGCTCGACCCATTCGGTTTCGTCTCTTAGAGTAATACAAGGTTTTCCAAAAAAATAGGCCTCTTTTTGTAACCCTCCGCTATCTGTCATAACAAGATCGCAATGATCTATTAGCCATACCATCTCTAAGTAGCCTACCGGATCGATTATTGTTAACTCGTGAATATCTACTTTTAAATTTTCGATCATTTTTTTAGTTCTTGGATGGAGCGGCAATATGACTTGTTGAGTTTTACTTATTGTTGTAAGGGCTTCAAATATACTTTGTAATCTATTCGCATCATCCGTGTTTTCAGCTCTGTGGATAGTACATAGGATATAGTTATCTTGAATTTTGCACTTTGGTTTCACTGCAAGATGTTGATAAAAAAGTGCTCCGTCTTGCATAACATCGCCACTTTTTACAACTTTACAATTTAGAGAATCGTATCCTTCGTTTTTCAAATTTTGGAGTGCCGCATCGGTCGGACAAAACAGTATATTGCTTACCCTATCGGTCAATATTCTATTGACCTCTTCAGGCATTTTCATATTAAAACTGCGTAAACCGGCTTCAATATGGGCTAATTTTATATGAAGTTTACTCGCAACTATTGCTCCTGCCAAAGTTGAGTTTGTATCGCCATAGACCATAATCCAATCTGGATTTTCTTGTACAGCTACTTCTTCGATTTTTTCTATCATTTGCCCCGTCATAGCTCCATGAGATTTACCGCCAATACCTAAAAAATAGTCAGGTTTCGGAATTTGCATCTCATCGAAAAAAATATCCGACATATTGGCATCATAATGTTGACCGGTATGGACAATGACCTCTTGGATCTCTTTATGTTTTGCTATCTCTCGACTGACCGAACCGGCCTTGATAAATTGGGGTCTTGCACCTAGTATAGTTAGAATCTTCATTTAATTATTTTGCATACCGTAAGACATTCTCGATAATATAGGCAACGTCTTCTTTCGTTAAATCAGGATAAATAGGCAATGAAAGTGATTTTTCAAAAATATCATTTGCTACAGGATAATCATTGTTTTTGTATTTATAGCGTTCTCTATAATACGTATGTTTGTGTACGGGGATAAAGTGAACAGATGCTCCTATCCCCGCTTCCTTTAGTTTCTCATACAGCTCATTACGATTACTGACTTTAATTACATAAAGATGATGACTCGTTTGTCTATCTTCTTTAATAGTCAAGGTTTCTATTTTCCCTTTGAATGCTTCGGTATAAAGACGGGCGATTTCGGCACGTTTTTCATACATCCATTCAAGTTTTGCAAGTTGGCAGATTCCCAATGCAGCATTCATATCTGTAGAATTATACTTATTACCATTGTCAACGACATCGTATTCCCAATTCCCTCCACTGTATCTGTCCCACACGTCTCGACTAATACCATGCAGACGGTTAATGGTTATTTTTTTAGCATATTGAGTATTATTGGTAGTTGCCATTCCCCCCTCTCCGGTAGAAAGTGTTTTGGTCGCGTAAAAACTAAAACAAGTAATGTCACTTTTCAAATTTCCTATCAAGGTTCCTTTGTATCTTGAGGGTAATGCATGCGCGGCATCTTCAATAATTTTTAGATTATATTTTGCACTTAAGGCGAAAAGTTCATCCATATCACAAGGCTGCCCACCAAAGTGTACAGGAATAATTGCTTTTGTTTTTGAAGTGATCAGTGATTCAATCTTTGTAACATCAATATTATGGGTGCTGTATTCAATATCACACAATACGGGTTTAGCATCAAAGTACGTTATTACTTCGGCTGTAGCTACAAAGGTATTTGTCGGAATTATTACTTCATCATCTTTTTGCAAATTAATGGCTTTGAGGGCTAAATGAAGTGCTGCGGTAGCACTGTTTAGCATTATGGACTCATTTGAACCAATATAATTTTTAAATAACTGCTCAAACTCCAACACTTTTGGCCCCATTGTGAGCCATCCTGAACGCATTGCATCGCTGACACTATCAATTTCATCTTGGGTGGTATATGTTTTGTGAAAAAGTATATTTTTCATCGAGTTATCCTACTTACGAAATGTTTTATGCTCTCTGGAAAAAGTGCTTTTTTGTGGAGAATGGAGTAATTTATTTCAGAAAAATGTTCATTTACATTTATTGCGTTGATTTCTTGTTCACTGTCAAAAAATACACCATTTATTCCGTCTAAAATCCATTCACGATTTGCTGGAATATTTGAAACAATTGGTATTGTACCGTATTGCATCGCTTCGAGAAGAGAGACAGAAGTGGCATCAGAATCAGGAATAGATATGAAATATTTTGCGCGTTGATAATACTCTTTTTGCTCTAAGGAAGATAAATAACCTTTAAATAAAACTCTATCTGAGATTCCAAGATGGTGAGAAAGTTCTTCAAGGCTCTTTCGCTTAGGCCCATCATTGGCGATTATGAGAATAAACGAAGAGTCTTGTTTTGAAAACCAATGAAGTAGTTTGTCTATATTGTACAAATCTTTTAATGCTCTATTGGAAAAAATCATGGATTCTTTTGGTCTAAAAGATTGTTCTATTGTTTCAAACCCAAAGGCAAATGTGAGAATTTCTTTGATTTTAGTGAGTTTTTTAATGGTATCACTAACATAATAGGAATCAGAGGTAATATAATCAGCTTTATTTAATGCGTAGCGTGCGACCCAATTATGCAGAGGAGTTCTAAACGGTGTTAGTAAAATATCACTTCCCCAAGTTGATTGAATTAATTTCATATCTGCAACACTATCTTTACAAAGAGCTGACAAGATACCATAACTTGAGAGGTAGTGACCGTTTAAATATTCTGGATTGATACTTTTGATAATTTTTTTAATTTTAAAAAATTTAAAAATAAGTGAATAATTTCCTCCAGACGATTTGACGCTTTCGTTAAGGACAAAATAATTGTTCTTTGAGAGTGATGAAGACATTTCTTTGGAGATACCGTTTAATGAAATTAAATAAACATCAAAATATTTTAGTAGCTCTTTAACCCACTTTAAAGTGTGAGGGCTACTTCCATCTGCTAATAAAAGGTATTTTTTTTTCATTTTTTTATTATTATAAAGTGGTAATTATCATTAAAAATTTTTAACGATTCGAAAATAGGGATCAACCAAGGGAGTTTGATTTTACATAAACCTTTTGCATATTTACTTTTTAAGTATACTTTTTTAAGAACTGAGATTTCACATTCTGCTGCTATTTCACAAACTTTTTTATAAGAGAGAGATCGATAGTTTTCGCTAAGAAATTGTTCTTTGTCATCAAAAAAATCATAAAGAATCAAATAACCGTTTTTTTTGAGCTGTAACAAGGCTTTTGTTAAAATATTGTAACGTATGTTGTTATCCACAATAGAAGTCAGCACTGCCATTATGGTAATGATATCAAATTGAGATTCTGTGTCATATTGTAAATAGTCCATATGATAGCTTGTTACATGGGGTAAGCGTTGCTGCAACTTCAAAATACGGTCTTCTAAATATTCTATAGCGGTAATATTGGAAGGGTTTGTACCCAATCCAATCATCGTTAATAGAAAATCTCCTTCACCTGAACCTATATCAAGTAAAGTACTATTTGGTAGATCAATGTGGTTTAAAAGTTTTGTTAAGATCCATTTTTGTTTGCATGCTAAAAAAAATGGGTAACACTGAAAAGGTGACCATTCTTTTGTATTTCTTGAGGTGTAAAACGTTTTCATCCGTTCTAAATCGCTTAGCATAATAACTCCAGTATGGCTTTTTCTAATCGTTTTATTTGCTCTTTTCGATGATGCTTGGCAATAATCTCAGTATTAAACAAACGGATTGTATTGTCTTTCCACTGATTATAGGCTTCAAGAATGCAATTTTGAATATCTTCAATGTCACTATTTTCAGCGATATATCCGGCGTTTGTCTGTTTGATTAGATGGGCTGCTACATCTTCTTTGTCCACAAGGGCAATAATGGGTTTGAGCATTCCTAAATATTCAAATAATTTTCCGGTATAAACCCCTTTTCTTCCAGTTGTTGGATGTATAAGGAGCAAAGCATCGCTCTCGTGCATTATTTCTAGTGCACGAGTGTGAGAGACCAAAGAAGAGATTTCAATCACTTCAGATAGATTTTTTGGAATATAAATAGGTTTTGAAGTACCGATAAGGTTGACTTTAATCGAAAAAATCTCTTGGTTGTATAAAAGTGAGAGCGCTTTTAAAAAGTTTTCAGGGTTACGCTCTCCGTAAAATGAGCCTATGTAACTTATTGTGAAACAGGAGTTTTTTGGATGGGACATTTCAACGATTGGAAAATCGTATCCATTGCGTATTTCGACAAATCGAATTTTTTTAGCTTTTGTTTTTGCAAGGTTCCTAAAATCTTCTAATATAGGTTTTGATACCGATGTGATCATATCGCATGCGTCAAAAATTTTTTGTTCTAATTTAGCTAGTTTTGTTTTTTTAATTGAAGACAGAAAAGGGTTTAAACTCATCTCATCACGCATATCTGCAATCCATTTACTTGTAGAATTTTTTTTAGCCATTAAAGCTAATTCATGAGTTACTGCCGGTGCATATGATGATAGGATAATATCGTATGTTTTTTCTTTTTTTAGTTTTTGGATGAGTGATTGGGCATCTTTTTTCCAACCATAAAATTCAGGTAAAAGATTTTGAAGAAGAAGATTCCATATGACTTTACAAGTGTGCAAGAGAATATTTGTAGGTTTAGTAAAGCGAAAGGGGCGAAAAAAAGATTTATTTGGCACTCTGAAAATAGCTACATTATCTTTGGTTTCATAGGATAAAGAACCTTTTTCTTGCAAGGTAATCACATCAATATTAAATAAATCCGAATTTAAATATTTTGTGATAGATTCAATCCTATTTGAAGCGATGGACTGGATGGGCGGATAATACAATGAAATGAGTAAAATATTTTTTTTCAATCGAGGTCTCTTAAAGATGAAGATAATAGGTTTGGTAATGGCTGTTTTTTATAAAATTCGTGTAGTAAGGTGCATATTCTGCTAATAGTCTCTTTTTTTAGCCCATAATACATGGGTAATCGAATCAGTCGTTCGCTCTCACTTGTTGTAAATTGATCTTTGCCAGCGAACTGTCCAAATTTTAGTCCGGCTGGAGCACTATGAAGGGGTACATAGTGAAATACGGCCAATACATTATTGTGTTTAAGGTGATCTAGCAGTGCTGTTCTCTCTTCTAGGTTTTTAACTTTAATATAAAACATATGAGCATTATGTTGACACGCTTTGGGAATCTGAGGGAGTTTAATCAACCCGTCATCTTCTAGTACGTTCAGGGTATTATAATAGTGATTCCAGCTACTTAAGCGATTTGTATTGATCTCATCGGCCTTTTCTAACTGGCCCCATAAAAATGCGGCATTCATATCGCTTGGTAAGTAGCTGCTTCCAATATCGACCCAGCTGATTTATCAACCATACCGCGAAAAAATAGACTTCGATTCGTCCCTTTTTCACGGATTATTTCTGCACGCTCTTTAAACCTGTCGTCATTGATAATAAGTAGTCCGCCTTCGCCGCCACTCGTATAGTTCTTAGTCTCATGAAAACTGTAAGCCCCCAAATGACCGATTGTTCCAAGCGGTCGCCCTTTGTAGGTACCCATCATCCCCTGTGCGGCATCTTCAATTACAAAAAGGTTGTATCGGTTTGCGATTTCCATAATGGTGTCCATTTCACAACTCACACCGGCATAATGAACAGGAACGATTGCTTTAGTTTTGTTTGTAATCGCTTTTTCAATTTTAGTTTCGTCAATATTCATAGTATCAGGTCTTATATCGATAAATACGATTTTTGCTCCGCGAAGAACAAATGCATTGGCCGTACTCACAAAGGTATAGGATGGCATAATCACTTCATCACCAGGTTGAATGTCGATGAGGATAGCCGCCATCTCCAGAGCGTGGGTGCAGGATGTAGTCAGTAGCGCTTTTTTGCAGTTTAATTTTTTTTCAAACCACTGATGACACCGCTTTGTAAATTCTCCATCACCGGATATTTTCAAACTTTTTAGTGACTCCAAAATATATTTTTCTTCATTCCCTGTTAGTGGGGGGTGATTAAATGGGGTCATTTATGGATTCCTTTTTATAAAGTATATTTTTTAGCAGATAAGTTAATTTTACTTCAATAATTGCGTGGGCGATATATGCTATTGATACTGAGAAAATAATAGATAGACTAAATGCAAAAAATACTTCTAGAGACGTATCTAATTGTCCAAAATAATAGAATAATGTTCTGATGACGATAGCATGAACTAGATATAAAGAAAATGATATTTCTCCTAACCATAGTATAAAGTAGAATTTATTTTTATTGGATGCAATATAGTTTTCAAGTAGCAGGGTTAAAAATACAACTATAGGTGCAAGTATAATAAATTTATAGAGAATGTGTACTGGAATAAACGCGAGTGATACTGCAATCAGTGACAGTATGCATATTATTAGGAATAGGTGTAGTTTATTATGCAGAAAATTATTATAATAAAACCATAAAATAGCTATGAATATGCCAAAGGAAAATTCTGCAAGTCTTGCATTCCCAAAAACTGAATTGTAAAAATTAACTCCAAGCCAGCTGTAGATGAAAGGCAGCAGTATAAGTATGATTGCAATTGTTAATATATTCGTTTTTGTTTTCATATTGAAAAGCAATATTATAGAAATAAAAAAATAAAAAAACATCTCAAGATTAAGCGTCCATCCAACGGTAAGCGTAGGATAATAAGATAATAAAGCACTTGGATGATCATGCGATATAAAAAATAATGACATCACTACACTTTCTAAAGTTGCTGAAGCTATAAATAAAGTATCAATTTTTATTCCAATTACTAATACTACAGTAGTCCAGAACCAATAGTTGGGAACAATCCTAATAACTCTATTGAGCAAAAAAATCTTAAAATCTCTTTTTGTTGTATAGAGAATGTATGACATAATAAAGCCACTAATGACAAAAAAAAGGTCAACACCAAATGACCCATAATTAGAAAAAAAATCGCCAACTATATTAGTATGCTGAAAATGATAATATGGGCTCATAAAATGATGCACCATTACGAGTAAAACGGCGAACCCTCTTAATAGTTGGATTGATTGAAATTTCATTTTTCTTTTTCTATATCAATAATATGGGAATAGAATTGACCGTTTTTCCAGCCAAGATTTCCCGCATCTTTCCATGGGGTATTTAATGCATTTTTTAATAAATCTTTTTCCCATTTATAAGGAACTTCATTATATTTGTATTTAATAACGAAGCTTGCATTGATTAAGTCAATGTTATTTTTATGTGCCCAAAAATAAATATATTTTTGTACATTTTTAACGTATTGCTCAGAATTAAATTCTTTATTACTCACTCGAAAACTATAATTTACCCATTGTCGGCCACTGGCATAAAGGGAAGCTTGGCCTTTTTCGTCAATCATAGGTAAAAATATTTCTTTCCCATTCTTGCTGTAGGCAATGGCAACAGTATGATTGTAATTTTGGAAATGATAATCCATAAAAACACCATGTTGAGATAAGCCCGTAAGAGGATAAAAGATACTTTTATAAGCATTTGCGGCATTTTCCATAGTGGTGATAGTGTGGATAGACAGATGTAACTGTTTATAAATATGTTTCATGAGAAATGAACTCTGAATCATTATGAGCTGTGAAATAACTAACCAAAAAATGAAGAAAGCTACCGCAAAAGTTTTTATGTTTTTTAAATTAAGATTTTGTAATATTTTGATTTTAGCATCATCTGGTTCCTCATAGCGGGAGTTGTATGTGGGTATATTACAACTCTCTTCGGTACAACCGTGCGTAATTCTATGTTGTGCAATATACTTGTATATTTTAGCCCCGAGATTTTTTATAATAGGAAAATACATCAATAGACCGATAGGTTTTACTATCCAGACTCTATTGAGGAGTTGTGTATAAGTATCTATTCCAGAATATATTTGACCGTTAGAGTCCACGCTGTAGACATTGTCTAACAATGCTTTCATCTCGATGTCTTGTAATAGTTTATTTTTAGGTGCTTCGCTCTGTGCAGATTGAAAAGAGATATTTCTCCCATTATCAAAAAACTCGACAATAATTCTTAATCTGTTGCATAGCGGACATCTCTCGTCGAAGTAAAAAATGAGAGTAGGAGTTTTTGGACGTTTAAAAATTTTATTGTATAAATTTGAGTAAAAAGACGAAGGGATGATTCCTATATAAAGGGCAACCATAGCCAAAGCAAACCAAGGTATAGGAAAAGCCAATGCAATACCCATATGTAATCCAATGCCCACCAATAAATAAAATGCTTTTATTTTTTTAATCCACACAAAAAAGATGTATGTCACCTGAAATAGAAGGGTTAAATAGCCTAAAAACTTTATTAAATATTCTTGATTCAAGATAAAACTCAGATCAAGCCATGTTGCCCAAGGAAGTGAAGAAGGCAACCATACTCCTAACCCATTCAGCCACATTGGAGAATAAAATTTATAAAAAATTGAATCAAAATATATCAAGCCGGCTGCTAAGGTGAGGACAATATACGTCAAACTTGAAACGGTACTTTTTGGGTAGTATTCATAGGCAGTATTTGAAAATTTGATTTTTTGAATAAGTCTGTCTAACGAAAGTCTTCTTGATACTGGCATAAACATTAATAAAAAAGCGACAGGGATAAGCTCTTTATCTATGTGATAGTTGTGTTCCGATACCGAGCCTAAATAAAATGTAAAACCTAAAAATAAAACGGTAAAAAGATAATTTGCTACGGTTGCTATTTTAGTGAATAATCCAAAAATGATCAAAACAATAGAACAAAGCCAGATGATTAACATTGGATGGATCATAAAGGGGGCTTCTTGAACGTAAGGGATCGGATCAAAAATTAAATGTCTGAAATAAAAAATTTGCCAAACTTCGGCAAATACAACAATGCCGTACACGATTCTAAATAAGGCGAGTGCCAGTCCGGACTCTTGTTTCTCATACAATTTTTGGATAAAGTTAAAATATCGTTTTGTTATGCTCACTGCTACCCCTTTAATTGAATGCCTTGCTTTTGATGATTCGAGATAACTTTAGCAGGGATTCCTGCATACATTGTATATGCAGTTGAATTTTGATTCATTAATGTACCTGCTGCTATTAATGTTTCATTTTCAAGAGTCAATTTATGTAAAATTGTTGCAGAAAAACCAATAAAACAGTTGTTTTTTATAATACTATATCCACCGATGAGTGAATTGGCAGCGATAAAACAATCATCTTCAATGACTGCATGGTGACAAATAGTAACATTAGTATTTATAATATTGTTATTACCGAGTTTCGCAAAAGGCTCAAGGACTACATTATGCAGTATAGCATTATTTTCACCCATAAAATTTGAACTGTCTACATGCGCTTTTGAACTAATAAAATTAGCGTGAATATAGCCTTTATCTTTTGTTTTTTTGAAAAGTGCTTTGCGTAAACGCATGTTTTTATATCCGATAGCAATAAACATATGATATTGAGTCGGGGGAAACATTGATTCAATATCTTCAAATGCGATTAGCGGTTTATCCAAAAAAGTACTATCGTTGATAAATACCCGATCAACACAATACCCTGCAATCTCATAATCACTGTCGGAAAGAAAATAGTATGATATTAATTCTGCAAAATCGCTATTTCCGTAAATCACTAGCTTCATTTATGGTGGTCCTCATTGTCAACCAAAAGTGTTTTGATCTCATGTAAAGATGAAATCCTTGGTAGATCTGGGACGGAAATATAATGCTGTTCTTCATCCAAAAGAAGACTTTTAAAACCTAATTCATAGGTAGGTAAAAAGTCCAATTGATAATTGTCTCCGACATAAAGTATCGTTTTTTGATTGAGCTCGTATTTTTCTAAAAAATTTTTATAAAAACCTATATCGGGCTTTTCAAGACCGATTTCTTGTGAGATATGAATATAGGAAAAAAACTCTTTTATTTGTAGATTTTTTTCTAAAATATCGTATAACACGGTATCAAAATTAGAGATTAGCCCTATTTGAATTTTTTTATTTTTTAAATATTGCAACAAATCTAGTGCTTCTGGTTTGATGACCCAGTGTTTATTACATGCGATAAAATAAGCGAAAAAATCGTCTAAGAATGGTTCAACGTGATGTAAAATACCTAATGTTGAAAATATTTTTTTATTATAGTCTCTATAAAATTCTTTTTTTTGTTCGGGTGTCACTATTTTTACAGAGCTGTAAAAAGAGAAATTTTGAAGATAAAAGTAGGCTTGCGCTATTTTTTCCATAGAAATAGTAATCGATAAGCGTTCTTTTAGGTATTGCGCCATAATTTTTTCTTTAGATGGCTCTAATCGGGCAATCGTGTCGGCAAAATCAAATACAACTGTTTTTATCATATTAGCTCTTTCGAACGTTTTTCTAGTGCTTCTACTTCTTGAACAGAAACATAAACCTCTTCAAAATAACGCATCACGTAAAATATGTGATTGTTTTGATTTACTGGAAGCAATTCATTCAAAACTTTCTCTTTGATAAACATTTCAGGAGCGTTGAACACTTTGCTAATAATACCTGTTGTTCCTGAAAACCTTCCGTTGAACTCAAATGGATATAGGATATCTCCTTTTCGCATAGATTGGATATTTAAATATTTCATACCCAAAGACATGGCTATTTGTTTCAAAGGCTCTTCTAATACTTCATTATCAATTCGTTTGGCCTTATAGGTAGAACCACAACGAAGTTCCCGTTCAAGGGTGCATATTCCTTTTACTTCTCCATCATCACCCAAATAAATTCCTGAGGTGTATTCTCCTCCTTCAGATGGAATGTATTCCTGAAACATATAGTTTTCATTACCTAAGTACGGGGCATAGTCATTATAAGATTTTGCCAAGAAAACCTCCTTTGCCCCATTACCGCTTCTTGTTTTAATAATAAAAGGGTACCCGACAGATTCAATAAAGTTGTCTATTTCATCTTCGTTGGGCAAGATACTTCTTGGAGCTGAAAATCCTTCTTTTTCAAGAAATTTAACAGTAGTGTATTTATCATCACAGATATCCACTTTTTCTATTGGATCAACAAACACAATACATTTTGTCTGTTCTTCAATGGTTTTTTTATATTCTGCAATTTTTTTAATTCCTGAATCAATTGTTGGAAAATAGATGTCAATGTTATGATAGTTAATAAAATCTATGAGAAATGAGATGAATTTGACATCGTTAATATATGGGAAAATATAGCTGTGTTCAATTTTATGAAGCCACGAACTTGATGATGAGATACATGCACCGAATATAGTAATGGGAAGAGTTGACATCATTAGTGCTTTGGCTACGCCTTGGCCAACATCTCCACCCAGCCCATCAATTAATACGTTAATTTTTTTTTGCATTATTTAAGTCCGTCCAAATTTTTTCATAAAGTTTGTTTGCTATTTCAGTTGTTTTAGGCAGTGCCAAATAGATATCTTGGGTTATCTCGCCATACAATTTTTCCAATAAGTGTTGCTGCATCTCTGTTTGCATTCTTCCTGGGTCAAAATTATATATTCCCAAACATTTTTTTTCGCCTATTTGCTCTTTAGATAAGATTTCTATAAAGTGGTGTAAAGCAGCCTTTGTTGAGCTATAGATAGAAAGTTTAACATTGGTACTAAAAGCTGCTCCGGATGTTATATTTAGTATATAGAATGATTTCCCGCTTTTTACAATTTCATTAATCAGCAATGAAGGATTATACCAATTGATGTAAGTTGCTTTTAATACCTCGACTGAGGTTAGGGTTCCAATCAATTTAATGGGATTGATTTCTCCCGCATTGTTGATAAAAACAATTGTGTCAAATTCTTCAATTTTACTCTTTAAAAGATGCATGTTCGCTATTTTTTTAGTTAAATCAATGACGATGTCATCTGGATTTTTAGCTACTCTATTGATTGATATTACAGTGTGGTTTTCTAAATCAAACTTATTTTTAATAGCCTGTCCAAGCCCTCGTGTACTGCCTGTGATGAGGATAAGTGTTTTCATTCTCTCTCTAGATATATAGTATTTAATTGATAGATTAATTTTTCCGAAGAAAAATATTCTTTTATGGCGTTTGCATTTTGTTGTTTTATCCCTTCGTCTAAGAGTTCTATACTTATAGAGGATAGGTCGAAAACTTTAATGCCGATTTCTTCAAACATTTTATATGAGGTTACTGTAGATTTCATATATATTTTTTTCCCGAGGCCTAATAAAGTGATTGTATTCCCCATCCCCTGTTGACGGTTATGTGCAAATATTGTAATATCAATTGTTTCTAAATAGGCTAAATATTCATTGTATGCCATAAAATTCCATATTGGAATAAATTTAGTACCGAAGATTTTTTGACCTTCTGAGGCCATTTTTTTTGCATATATTTGATTGCCATAAGAGAGCGGAGCAAAAATTTTTATATTTTTATTTTTGAAAGGGCGCAGTTTTTCAAAAATCTCCAAATGATTATTAGATGGATCAGCAGAATTTCCTATCTGAATATTGATTGTTTTGTCCGCTTTATTGTGAATAGTATGCTCTTTATACAGATTACTTGGATACATAAAACATTCGTGATATTTGCCTGTTACCCCATACCATTGTTGCGCCAATTGATACTCGCCTTTTATATAAGTTATCAAGTGCCCGATATGTTTCATGACATACTTTTTAATCCAGTGTTGTTTTTCCGGAAAATAAAAATCTCCACCCCACATGGCCCAATAACATTTTTTAAACAACCAAGGTTGAAAAAATAAAATCAACACCATTCTAAAGTCAAATAACCCATGCAAAATTATTTTATTAGAGGTATTTAAATAAATTAAAAAATTAAAAAAATAAGGGATCTTGTTGATATTTAAAATTAAAATATTTTTATTTTTTAAATAGGTGGGACTGGCGATAAAGGTTATAAATTTATGATTACTTCTAAAATTAACTTCCATGAAATCAATAAAATCTGTTAAGATAGGACTATCATATAAAACATGAAGGATTACATCTTTATTCATTTATATACTTCTTAAATTTTTTAGAAATATTATATATCCACATAAAGTAAAAGAAAAAATAAATGCTCATTATAATTGAAGTTAATAATAAAGCATCAGGGAGGTTGTGAAATAAATAACCTCCCATACTGATAGAAAAAATGTAGATAAGAGTTCCCCCTAAATTCCAATAAAAAGCCAATCCTTGTTTTTGTACTATAAAGGGAATTATTGAAATTGGCGATGCAACAAAATGAAATAAAATATACAATGCAAAGGAACTAGCGAGGTCTCCTGCAATTTCCCAATTTTCTCCGAGTATAAATCCAAAAATTTCTTTTCCGAATAACACAATAATAAAAAAGGGGATAAGTGCAAATAAAAATAATTTTATCATGACATAGAGGATGTCTTTTGAAAAATCTTCTTTACTGTTGTATTTGTCACTGATATCTTTATATAAAACCTGAGATATAGATGAACCAATGAGACCACTGGGTAAGAGAAGAATTTTGTTGACCATATAAAATTGTCCTAATATAAAACTGTTGTAGTATTTGGTAAGAAGTATATTTACAATTAAATTTTTAAAATCATTTATAAAAGCTTGAAACATATTGATTTTAGGAAAATCACTATATTTTTTTATTAAAGCAAACATCTTTATTCTTTTTATTTTTTTTAATCTATCGCTATCTTCTTTCCATAATAGTTTCCCCATCATAATAGTAGCTATACTTAATCCCGATAATTGACCCAATATTAATCCACTGTTACCAAATCCAGTAACTCCCATACCCAGATTCGTGGAGGCTATGGTAGTGCTTTGCAGCACTTTATTAGTTGCTAAATGTTTGTATTGTTTTTTTCTACTGCTCCAATAGTTCAAACTTTGATATATCCCAGTGAGCAGTACTGTTATCGGTATGAAATAAAGCCATAGGCTTATTTTTGGGTTACCAAGTATCAATGTGATTTGTGCATTAAAAATATGAATAATGAGAAATGATAGAAAGCTGACAATAAATGCAATAATTATCGAAAGTGCTACGATATTGGCTGCATCATCATCTTTTTTTGGGAGCATAATAGCAAGTTCGTATCTACCGGTTGCTATAACAGAAAGCATAGTAGCTAAACTCATATAGAGTGCAAATGCTCCAAATTCTTCAGGTGTGTAGATTCGTGTTAGAATCGGACTTATAGCTATAGGTATCGCTTGCGCGATTGATGTACCTGTCATTAGTGTTAGGACATTTCGACTGAATTCGCTTTTAGGCTTTAGCCGATTAAACAATCAAAGCTTCCCACAAATAAAAGTGATTTCTTCATTTGTTAGGTACGGGTTCATAGGGAGACTCATAATCTCATTGGCAACTCTTTCTGAGATAGGAAAATCTCCGGAATGATAGCCTAGATAGGCGAAACACTCCTGCAGATGAAGAGGCAAAGGGTAATGGATGGCAGTTGGGATCCCTTGTTCGTTAAGTTCGGCTTGAATATCCTCTCGATTTTTAACACGGATTGAATATTGAGCCCAAGCACTTGTGCGATCAGATTTGACTGTCGGTAAAATTATCTCTGTCTTTTTACTTTGCAATGCAGATGTATATTTTTGTGCAATTTCTTGACGAAGGAGTAAATCATTGTCATAATATCTCAGTTTAACATTGAGAACAGCCGCTTGGATCGTATCTAAGCGCCCCCCGATACCGATATATTTATGATGATACCGTTTGCTTTGTCCGTGTAATCGCAAACTTTTTATTTTTTCTGCCAAAGTATCATCGTTGGTAAATACAGCTCCTCCATCGCCGTAGCATCCTAGAGGCTTAGCGGGGAAAAAGCTGGTACATGAGATGTCTCCCAAATTGCTGTCACTTTTCCCGTTATAGGTACTGCCGAAACTTTGTGCACCGTCGATAATAACTTTGAGATCATGTTTATGGGCAATCGCTTGAATCTCCTCTAAATCAGCAGGTTGGCCATAGAGTGATACCGGGATGATGGCTTTTGTCTTATTCGTAATGGCTGCTTCAATCTTGGATGGATCGATGTTGTAGGTAACTTCATCGATATCGACAAATACCGGTTTGGCTCCTAAAAGGGCAATCATTTCGGCTGTGGCAATAAAGGTAAAGGGGGTAGTTATCACTTCATCGCCCGATTTTATCCCGAGTGCCATCATTGCTAGTAAAAGGGCATCTGTGCCACTACTGCATGTGATTGCGTGTTGTGAATTTGTAAAGGTTTCTAGAGCTCTTTCGAGTTGAGTAACTTCCTCTCCCATGATAAAGTTGCATTTTCGCATTACTGCTTGCACAGCTGATTCAATTTCCTCTTGGTAAAGGGTGTGCTGGTGCTGTAGATTTGCAAAGTCAATTTTCATACGATCTCTTTTAGGTTATTATTTTCTAATTTGTACTTACTTCCATCAAAAGTGTCAACTGCTTCATCGTTTTGATCAAAGTGGAGAGTATTGCCCGCACGGCTAACCCATCCGATTTGACGTGCAGGAACCCCTACCATCAATGCATAGGGTTCTACATCGCGATTTACTACGGCACCGCTTCCGATCAGGGCATATTCGCCGATCGTAATGCCGCAGACGATTGTAGCATTTGCACCAACACTGCATCCGCGCTTAAGAAGAGTTTTTTTAAACTCTTCGCGACGCACGATGAAAGCTCTGGGATTGATGACGTTCGTAAATACCATACTAGGCCCCAGAAAGACATCATCTTCGCATTCGACACCTTCGTAGACACTGACGTTATTTTGTACCTTCACCCCGTTGCCGATGGTCACTTTCGGGCCGACGACGCAATTTTGTCCAAACGAGCAGTTATCCCCGATTACGGTTCCCGAGAGGATATGGCTAAAGTGCCAGATTTTCGTGTTATCGCCGATGGTGACGCTCTCGTCGATATAGCTGGAAGGGTGAGCGAAAAACAGTGCCATCAACCAAGTACCTTACGGCAGAATGGGTGATATTCACCGACTAATCCTAACGGGGAGAGCTGTCGTATGGTGGAGACCATATTGATTGAGTTTCGTGCTTCATCGAGTCCGAATCCTCCCCCTTCTAAGATATGGCGATAGCTGGTGGTATGCAGATCAGTGAACCCCTCGCTGAATTCAAACTCTTCACCGTCAACTGTAATACTGCGGTAGGTCGTTTTTCCGGATGCTTTGACGTCATCGGGAATGTAGTCGTAATTGACACTCAAAAACCACCGTACGTTGGCATTTTTGAGTTTCATGTATCCCGCATTGGCGTCAGGCTGTTTGAGGTGGACGATGTTCTCTTCGATAGGGCCGAAAATCCAGCTGAGCATATCGAAGAAATGGACACCGATATTAGAGGCAATTCCACCGCTTTTGGCTTCGTCCCCTTTCCAGCTGACGAAATACCATTTTCCCCGACTTGTGAGGTAGGTTAAATCGATATCATAGATTTTGTTTGGGTTTTGTTCAAGTTCTTTGGCAATTTTATTTTTGAGGGCGATAATCGAATCATGAAGACGCAATTGCAAAATATTATAAACTTTTTTCCCGGTCTCCTCTTCGATCACCTGTAGTTGATCTATATTATGCGGGTTGAGAACAAGTGGCTTTTCGCATATGGCGTGTGCTCCGCTTTTGAGGGCAAAGCGAATATGGCTGTCATGAAGATAGTTAGGCGTAGTAATGGCGATATACTCGATACGTTTTGCATTTTCTCGGTGCCATTTATCGACGAATCGATCAAACCGTTCAAACTCAGTGAAAAAATGGGCTTGCGGAAAATGGCTGTCCATAATCCCGATTCCGTCATATTTATCTAACGCCGCTATGAGGGTATTTCCCGTCTCTTTGATAGCCTTCATATGACGTGGTGCAATGTATCCGGCAGCACCTATAAGAGCAAAGTTTTTCATTTGATTATAATCTCCATGTTGGATTGGGAACAATCCCTTTGACATCGATAATCACTGGCTCATCGACAGATATTTTTTGATAGTCACTTTCCGAAAGTCTTTTAAACTGATCATGTGCCACAGCTAAAATGATAGCATCGTACTGAACGTTTGCCATAAACGGGTTCTCAATAATTTCAACGGAATAGTGGCTTTTTTCTTCTTTAGGGTCTACCCAAGGATCGTAGATATCTACTTGGCAACCAAAATCTTTGAGTTCATCAACAATATCAAGTACTTTAGTATTACGCATATCAGGACAGTTTTCTTTAAATGTTACCCCTAAAACCAGTATGCGGGCATTCTTCACTTTTTTATCATGGTCAATCATGCATTTGATAGTTTTTTCGGCAATAAATTTGCTCATACCGTTATTAATTTGACGTGCACCCAAAATAAGATTCGGTTTGTATCCCATTTCTTCAGCTTTGAAGGTTAGGTAATAGGGATCTACTCCAATACAATGTCCTCCGACTAGCCCCGGATTCAGCTTGATAAAGTTCCACTTCGTTGCGGCGGCCTGAATCACTTCATTGGTATCAATACCCATTGTGTCAAATATAAGAGCTAACTCGTTAATGAGTGCGATATTAACATCCCGCTGAGTATTTTCGATTACTTTGGAAGCTTCGGCAACTTTGATACTGCTCGCCATATGGGTGCCGGCAGTAATAATGCTTTTATACAAATTATCAACTTTGCAGGCAATTTCAGGAGTGCTTCCTGATGTAACTTTGAGAATTTTTTTGACGGTATGTTCTTTGTCTCCCGGGTTGATTCTCTCAGGACTATATCCGCAAAAAAAATCAGTATTAAATATCAGCCCAGATCCTTTTTCAAGTTCAGGAACACACACTTCTTCAGTCACACCGGGATAGACTGTACTCTCATAAATAACAATATCCCCTTTTTTAAGAACTGAACCCACTGTTTGTGAAGATTTGATCAATGGAGTCAAATCAGGTCGGTTACTTTGATCGATAGGAGTGGGAACAGTAACAATATAGATAATTGAAGAACGCAAATCTTCAATCTCGCTAGTGTATTTCAAACGAGATGCTACTGCCTCTATTTGGACTTCATCCAATTCTAACGTGCGGTCATACCCAGCTTTAAGCTCTTGGATTCGACTTTTATTTATATCAAACCCGATGACATCATATTTTTCAGCGAAAGCTGCAGCTAACGGCAAACCGACGTATCCTAAACCTATTATGGCAATTTTGGTATCTTTCAATTTTTCAACCTTCATTTTGCATCATACTAATAAGCGATTATAAGATAATTAAACTGAGTAAAATATTTTCATCTATGGCGTTAGGCTTCAATAGCGTATAATTGCAAAAAAAGGTTTTGTGTGTGCGGTCTGTTTGGAATAATCGGTGAGTACTCCCCTTCAAAAGCACGCGAAGCACTAAAGTGTTTAGCGCACCGTGGTCGAGATCATTGCGGAGTTATTGAGAAAGAGAGGCTTTTTTTAGCCCATCTACGTCTCTCCATCACCGATGCTCATCACCGGTCTAATCAACCGATGAAGCGTGGCAACATAGTGATCAGCTTTAACGGTGAAATCTATAATCATAAATCATTACGTGAACAGTTGAGTCCTCAAAACTGGGAAACCTACAGTGATACCGAAGTGATTTTGAGAGCCTATGAGCGGTGGGGGATAGGGTGTGTCGAGCATCTGGAAGGGATGTTCGCCTTTGCCCTGATAGATAGGGATAAATGCTATCTCGTACGGGATCGATTTGGGAAAAAGCCCCTTTTTTATCATCAGGGTAAAGAGGCGTTTATTTTTGCCTCAGAGATCAAAGCGATTAAACCGTTTTTATCTTCGGTGCGGATGAATAATGAAGCACTTCACTCTTACCTCTCTTTTTTGGCACCCACTCCGCCTCATACGTTTTATGAGGGGATTGAAAAATTGGAATCAGGCGAGTGGCTTTGTGTAGAAAACGGCACAATTACCAAGCACCGCTATTATAATCTGCTAAATACTCCATCCTCAGTTATTACTGACCGCGATGATGCACTAGCGCGCATCGAAAAAGAGCTTCATCGCTCTGTTTCGATGCGGCTCGATACTAGAGCGCCGATGGCGGCACTCCTCTCGGGGGGACTGGACAGTGCGATGATTTGTGCACTAGCTTCAGCTCAAGGAAAAAAACTTCCCGTTTTTACCCTCGGATATAATGAATACGGTGCGTATGACGAGAGGGCAAATGCGGCATTCACGGCAAAGTATTTAGGGCTGGATCATACCGAAGTGATCATTTCCCAAAACGATTTTGAGGAACATTTGGACGAATTGTTAATCCACATGGATGAACCGCTCAATGATCCCGCCGCACTGCCCTTGTATCTGTTGATGAAAAAAATAGGTTCAGATGGGTACAAAGTCGTCCTTAGCGGTGAAGGTTCGGATGAGCTATTTTTAGGCTATCGGCAGTATTTTGAGTATCTCGACATAGAAAAAGCCTCATCTCTGCACCACAAAAACTGGCTCAAAAAATATTTCCACAGTCATTTTTCGATGAACCGAGAATGGGAATGGTACAAACGGGTGTTTGATGAGACGTTGTTGTTTCGTACATCGGGGGAAAAATTTACCGATTTACAGCAAAATAAACTTTTTCGCCGCAATGTTCGAGATAACGAATCACTCCGATTTTTAGAGAAATATCGAGACGAATTTGAGCAAAGTGCCCACAGAAATCCGAGTCTTTGGTATAGCATGATCGATTTAAAACTCTTCGTCGGAGAGCATTTTCTCACTAAGCTTGATCGAGTCTCGATGGCGCATACCCTCGAAGCGCGCACACCGTTTTTGGATCATACTCTGGCTGAAACGGTACTTTCTATTGACCCGCGTTTACGCATCGGTGGAGGGGAGAGTAAAACGCTTCTAAAGCAAATCGCCCGAAATTATCTCAGCGACGAAATTATCGATCGGAAGAAAAAAGGGTTTGCCAACCCCTATATGGAGTGGTTGATTGCATCAGGACGGTTAGAACTGATACGGGAAGTGAATGAGAAGACGGGAATGTTTTATCCCGAAGTAATCGAAGAGTATTTAGATTTAGCACGTCGAGGGAAATTTAAACAACATGTGTGGGGACTCTATGTACTCAGCCACTGGATGAAGAGAGAGTTGTTGTAATTTTATTTTTTCTCCATCAACAATGCTAACTCCAATGTCCCGCTGACATAGTTAGCAAAAAAGCTCATAATCCCTTCATCTTTTTCATCGAAGTCACCGTGATATTTGTTGAGAAGTTGAATAACGCCGATCACCTCTTGACGAGAGTTGAATATGGGGATTGCAAGGATATTACGGGTAACAAAACCGCTTTTTGCATCGATTTTAGCTAAAAAACGGCTATCTTCATAAGGGTTGTTAACCATTTGCGCGGTTTTGGTATGAACGGTATCACCGACGACTCCCGAATCGATTCCAATGGCGATACGACCGATTCCATCGCTTAGTTTTGTCCATAACATTTCCCCAGCTCGATCAACCATAAAAATAGAGCACCGTTCTGCATTTACAATCGCTTTAGCCTCTTCGGAAATAGTAGGAAGTGCTTCTTCAATATGATCAAGTGAGGTCAGTTTTTTACCGAAATCGGCAATACGTTTATAAATCTCTAAACTCATTCTATCCCCTTTGCAAGTAATGTTGCTTGATCGTCATGGAGCATAGCGAGCTCAATATAACCGCTGATATAGTGGGCAAAAAAGATCATAAATTTTGCATCTTCAGATGAAAAATCTTCCGGCTTATTCAGAAGCTGAAAAACCCCGATAATTTTACGATTAGAGTCAAAGATAGGGATAGAGGCAATATTTTTGGTTACAAAACCGGTTTTGTTGTCAATAGTGTGTAAAAAACGTTCATCCTCATAGGGGTTGTTGACTAAAATGGGTTTCCCCTCTTTGAGGGTATGTCCCACAATACCATCATCCTGATGAACCATAATTTTTTCTATCCCATCGGCTAATGTGGTCCAGAGCATTTGAATTTTTGGGTTATAGATAAAAATTGAACAGCGTTCCGCTCCGCTGACTTGTTTGGCATACTCGGATATTAAGGGGAGACCTTCTGAGAGTGTCGGACGTTTTAGTAATGCCCGTCCAAAATCAGCTAAAGCGGTATACGAAGTTATCATGTGTATCTCATTTTGGTTAAAAGTCAAGAAAAATAAATCGTATCGAGTTAAAGCTAAAAAGTAAATCAATGAAAGAAGTAAAGGGGCAAAAATCTGCCTCGAAGAGGCAAACTATGTTAAAGAATTAGAGGCTGTGCTCTTTTTTGTACTGGATAACCATCGCATAGGCTTCATCTTTTAGCAATAATTTCTCTTTTTTGAGTTTTTCAAGTTCAAGGTCAGTCATTGGAACTTCACCGTTTTCAGCTTTGGTAATTTGGTTGTCAAGATCGTTGTGGCGATCGAAAATTTTCAAAAAGTGGGCGTTTGCCGCATCATTTTGCTTCATATGGGTGATAACATCGCGGTATTCGTGCAACATTCTAGTGTCCTTGCGTGGAAATTTATCGCAATTGTACCACTAGTTAATTTAAAATCCGTGGAAGGGTGATTCCTTCTTGCCCTTGATATTTGCCGCTTTTATCTTTATAGCTCGTTTCGCACATCTCATCTCCTTGTAAAAAGAGCACTTGCGCAATCCCTTCGTTTGCATAGATTTTTGCGGGAAGAGGAGTAGTGTTGGAAATTTCAATCGTGATATGTCCTTCGAACTCAGGCTCGAAAGGGGTGACATTGACGATGATGCCACAGCGTGCATAGGTCGATTTGCCCAGACAGATTGCAAGTACATCACGAGGGATTTTAAAATACTCCACCGTACGTGCCAACGCAAACGAGTTAGGGGGAACAATACAAACGTCACCTGTAAAATCAACAACATTCATATCGTCAAAATGTTTTGGATCGACAACCGTCGAATTTAAATTGGTAAAAATTTTAAATTCATTCGTCACTCTAATGTCGTAGCCGTATGAACTAAGCCCGTAACTGACGACCCCGACCCCTACTTGATCTTCGCAAAATGGGGATATCATCCCCTCATTTAATGCCTTTTCTCTAATCCATCCGTCGCTTTTTAGCCCCATCTTCTATCCGTTGTTAATTTTATTTATGGTAGTATAACACATCTATTAACCTACTTTTAGGAGCATTTTCCGATGGATATGAAACAAATTAAAGCCCTTTTGCAAGAGTTTGACGCAAGTACTCTTTCAAAATTGAAAATTACTCAAGACGCTTTTTCGATTGAACTTGAAAAGAATATCGGTACCGTTGCAGCACCGGTCATGGCAGCTCCCGTAGCAGTTGCAGCAGCCCCTGTTGCAGCAGCCACAGTAATTGAAACAGCATCAGCTGCCCCAGTACATACCGGCGATATGATCGTTTCTCCTATGGTTGGGACATTTTATGCGTCCCCTTCTCCTGATTCAGCTCCTTTTGTTAAAGTAGGCGATCGAGTAAAAAAAGGTCAAGTTATTGCAGTACTTGAAGCGATGAAAATTATGAACGAGCTCGAAGCTGAATTTGATTGTAAAATTGTAAGTATTCTTGTTTCCGATGCTCAAGCAGTTGAGTATGATATGCCGTTATTCGCTGTCGAGAAGCTCTAACCATGGCGGAAATCAAACGTATTTTAGTCGCAAATCGCGGCGAGATTGCGCTTCGTGCTATCCGTACGATTAAAGAGATGGGTAAAGAAGCGGTAGCCGTTTATTCGACTGCTGATAAAGAGGCTTCGTATCTTAAGTTAGCGGATGCCGCTATTTGTATCGGTGCCGCCCCTAGCTCTCAAAGTTATCTCAATATTCCCGCAATTATCGCTGCTTGTGAAATTAGCGGATGTGACGCGGTATTTCCGGGATATGGTTTTTTGTCTGAAAACCAACATTTTGTTGAGATTTGTACCCACCATGGGATCAAATTTATTGGCCCCACTCCGGAAGTCATGGTATTGATGTCCGATAAATCAAAAGCAAAAGATGTAATGATCGCTGCTGGAGTTCCTGTTGTTCCGGGATCTGACGGCGCGATTAAAGATATCGCAGAAGCAAAAGTGCGCGCCAAAGAGGTCGGTTATCCGGTTATCCTTAAAGCGGCAGCCGGCGGCGGCGGACGCGGGATGCGTGTCGTTGAAGAGGAGAGCTATATTGAAAATGCATTCTTAGCGGCAGAAGCGGAAGCGATCGGTGCATTCGGTGACGGTACGATTTATATGGAGAAATTCATTAAAAATCCCCGTCATATTGAAGTGCAAGTGATTGCTGACAGCCATGGAAATGTCCTTCACATTGGAGAGCGTGATTGCTCGATGCAGCGTCGTCACCAAAAACTGATCGAGGAGTCTCCTGCTGTTGCATTGACACCAGAAATCCGTGCCGAGTTGCACGCTTCAGCCGTACGTGCGACCAAGTACATCAAATACGAGGGTGCAGGTACGTTTGAATACCTCCTTGATGCCGATAAAAAATTCTACTTTATGGAGATGAATACCCGTCTTCAAGTAGAGCATTGTGTCTCTGAGATGGTAAGCGGTTTGGATTTGATCGAAATGATGATTCGTGTGGCTGAAGGTGAAGCTCTTCCGCCGCAAGAGAGCGTTATTCTCTCCGGTCACTCGATAGAGTGCCGAATAACCGCCGAAGATCCGATTAAATTTTTACCGTGTCCGGGAAAAATTACACAGTGGATTGCTCCGGGTGGGCGTAATGTTCGTGTGGACACCCATGCACATGGAGGATACATTGTTCCTCCGACGTATGATTCTATGATCGGAAAATTAATTGTTTACGGAACAGATCGTAATGATGCAATAGCACGGATGCACCGCGCATTGAGTGAATTTACAATCACAGGTATTAAAACTACGATTCCGTTTCATATGAAAATGATGCAAAATCCCGATTTTATCAATAATAACTTCGATACCAAATACCTCGAAAATTACAACGGCTAATTACCGTTGTAACTATTCTTTTCTTCCTCTTTTTTTAAATTTGCTCTTAGTGAAATACCATTATACTTTACCTGTAACGATGTTCTAACCATTACAAAATAATCAGCATTACTAAAAAGGGGATAGTTTGAAAAACATGACCATTGCACAAAAAGTGCACATTCCGCTGATTGCATCGATAGTAATCGGATTTATTGTCGTATTGATTAATTACTGGATGTCAGTCGATCAAATTCGTAAAGACATCTATATCAGTCAATCAAAAGAGATGACCACCGTTTTTGAAGAGGCGATTGAAGCGAAGAACAGTGTAGGAATTACGAATGCTATCGGTATTTCTAAAAATAGTGCAGTCGTAAACGGGCTTATTAGCGGAGATCGCGAGGGGACATTAAAAAGTCTTAAATCCCTTTCAAAAGAGTACAAAGAGCATACGAAATTCGGAAATATTAAAATTCATCTCCATGATAAAGATGTCCATAGCTTTATTCGTGTTTGGAAACCAGAAAAATTCGGGGATGATTTGAGTAGTTTTCGTAAAACGATTTTGGCAGTCAAAGAGACACAAAAACCGCTAGTAGCGATTGAAATCGGTGTTGCCGGATTAGAACTTCGTGGTATTGCCCCTATTATTTCCGGTGGAGAATATGTAGGATCGGTTGAGTTTATGCAGGGACTTAATTCGGTGGTTAAAGATATTCAAAAAAACTTCGGAACCGAAACTATTATTGGACTTGATAATAACTTTTTAGAGAATGCTATAGAACTAAAAGACGCCCCAAAAATTGGTAAAAATTTTACACTTGCCGTAAAAGAAGATGCGGTCAACAAGGAATTTTTATCAGAATTGAGCAGTAGTGAATTTGATCCGAAGGGGGGATCATTTACGACAGACAATTATTATGTAGAGCCGATTGCAATTAAAGACTTTTCGGGAGAGTCGGTCGGATATGCCTTTTCAGCTAAAAAATTGGAAACGGTTGAAAATTTGATTAACCAATCTGAGGATTCCTTGTTGCGTCAAGTCGTTATTATGACAGTAATGGACGGTATAATTCTAATACTCCTGATTGTAATAGTACGCAGAGCGGTTACGGAACCTATTGAAAATCTAGATGCAATTGCTCAAGAACTAGCGAGCGGTGATGCCGATATGAGTAAACGTTTGCATGTTTCTTCCAATGATGAGATTGGTAAAGCGGCAATAAGTTTCAATATTTTTATTGAAAAAGTTGAAAAGATTGCATTGGTTGCCGAAGAAAAGGCAAAAGAGGCGATGCATGAGAAGGAAATATCTGAAGAACAGATGGAAAAAAATGCGATGTCTTTAACGCTTGCACATCAGATGATTCAAGGTTCCATTCATAATGCCGGTAATCTTAGAAACTCTTTGGAGAGTAACATTAAGAACCTACACGACGTCAATGCTCTTAACCATGATACAGGGGATGTTGTTGATACGGTGAGCAGTCAAACGGATGAGATTATGGCCAGTATGTCTAAAATTACTGAAATGATTAATGACTCAAGAGCTAATTCGGAGCAGCTTAATCACAATGTGAGTGAAATTTCAAATGTTATTACGTTGATTAAAGATATCTCTGACCAAACTAATTTGCTTGCGCTTAATGCAGCAATTGAAGCGGCGCGTGCAGGTGAACACGGTCGAGGGTTTGCCGTCGTTGCCGATGAGGTACGTAAATTGGCAGAACGGACACAAAAAGCGACCAGCGAAGTGGAAGCAAATATTAGTGTACTAAAACAAAATTCGGTGGGGATGTTAGAAAATAGCGAACGGGTTGAGGAGTATGCACTTGATTCAGCTCAAAAGCTCGACCAGTTTAAAAATGTCATGGCACAATTGATTCATAACGTTGAGCAAATTAAAGAAGACAGTGAATCGATAAGTCATAAAATCTTTACCAATATGGCAAAAATCGATCATATGATTTTCAAAAACAATGCCTATTGGGCAGGTTTTGAAGGAAGAGTAGACCATATATTCAGTGATCATCACTCCTGTGCACTTGGAAAATGGTATGAGAATGGGGAGGGTAAATCGGTATTTGCTTCCCATCCTGCCTACGCAAAAATAGCAGAACCGCATAAAAAGGTTCATGAAGAGGTGAAAAAAGCGATGGAATTGCTGAAGGATGATCCGATTCGACATGCAAAAGCGATTGCAGGATGTTTTGAAGCAGCAGAAAAAGCGAGTATAGAGCTCTTTGACATTCTCAATGAGATGGTGGCTTAATAAGCCACCTATTTAATTATGGAAGACGTAAAACTTTGATGTCTGCACTGAGGCGAAGGCGGGTAAAGTAGTCATTCAACACTTGATTTCGTTTTTCACCTAAAATTGCATTTGCGATTTGGGGGCGCACTGTATCAACATTCTCGGTCACTACATTAATTTTATTCCGCATATAAAAAGACATAAATCCATTTTGACCGTTGGGGAGGATAGCACTAAAGCTCCCCTCAGGGATTTTATTGAGGAGTTGGGCTAACTGAGGATTGATTTTTCCAAAAGGGATATTTTCCTCTTTGGTCTGAATATTCTCAACATGGCGCATCGGATCAGCGATTTGAATGGCCAGTGCTTCTTGGGAAGTGGAAATATAAGTGGTTACATCAAAGCTCTCAGGGCGTGAAAATTCATCCAAATGAAGCTGATAGTACTCATTTTCTTCTTCTGTAGTCGGTTGTCCCATTTTTGAAAAAGCAATGGCAGAGTAAAGTTTTTGCCCTTTGATACTCTCTTCAACTTTGGCGTTAAGATCTTTTTCGCTAAGCCCGCGTACTGTTTGCATTGCGTTTAAAAACTGCTCCATAGAGAGGTTATTTTGAGCCGCCATACGTCCAAGTTCTTCATTAATCTCTTGAGAGGTTACTGTAATCTTTTTCTCTTGCGCTTCAAGCTGTTCGAGTTTTTTACGGATCAAAGTATCAGCACTTTGTTTGGCGCTTGTGCCGCTTTGTTTCATCTCTTGTTGCACTTCATAGAGGGTGATAGGGGTGTTTTTGACGAGTACTGCGACTCCGCCGATGGGAGCACTCCATAAAAAGGTGGCGAGTAAAGTCGAAAGAGTGAGAGAACGCATTGATGCTCCTATGCAAAAGTTTCCTATTTTACCCGCTTTTAACATAGCCTTAACTAAAATTGCGCAATTGCATCCAAAAAGGATTTACAACATGGTAGTAACCAGATTTGCCCCAAGCCCGACGGGATATTTACACATTGGCGGATTGCGTACCGCCCTGCTTAGTTACCTTTGGGCGCGCCGTAACAACGGGAAGTTTTTACTCCGTATCGAAGATACCGATTTCAGCCGTAACGATGAAGCCGCAGCTCTCGCGATTGTCGAAGCGTTCAAATGGGTGGGACTAGAGCATGACGGGACAATCGAGTACCAATCAAGCCGTTTGGCGATCTACCAAGAGTATGCCCAAAAGCTTCTCGATAGCGGCAAAGCGTATAAATGTTACATGAGCCGCGAAGAGCTTGATGCATTGCGTGAAGAGCAGATGGGGCGTAAAGAGAGAGCGAAATAC